>Ga0315281_10001810_pt1 | contig 31684 bp, 25 predicted proteins | sample YL17G07_0_MG_FD_204540 | JGI IMG/M metagenome (GOLD analysis project Ga0315281, IMG submission 204540) | Sediment microbial communities from Yellowstone Lake, YNP, Wyoming, USA - YL17G07_0 | ecosystem: Environmental > Aquatic > Freshwater > Lake > Sediment | place: USA: Wyoming | collected...
GTCAACGACAACACAAACGCAGTTTCACGTAACGACAGCCAACCCGCTCGGCTGAATAAAAGAGCGGCTTAATCCCGCAACGAAAAGTTGACAAGATCACCAATGGCAAACTTTTTCTGGAATTCGCGGCGTTTTGCCAGGATGCGCTAGATGCCGCGAAGGCAGACTTTCCCTATTTGCTGAAAGCGACCATCTACAACGCAAAAGATACGGTGCTACAGGTCGGAAATAGGATTGATAGGCAATCTCCGACGTATCCCCGCACCGATATTCGCTTTCCCGAGTTACGACGAGGCACCGGTCAAGCATTCAAAGACGCAGTCGCCGAGTGGCCGGATATGCTGATAAACGCCTATGGAATGGATGTCCCGAGTCGCCCTCCTTCTTGATCCCTGGAAATGAAACGGGCTAGGATCCCATGGCATTACCTAATTGCCGCTACTCAGCGCGTACGCAAGATGGCGGCCCGAACGATGTGAGGATGAAAAAATATACAGTCGGCTGTGCTCGCCAACTTTTTTTGCCAAAATCACTTCTGATCAACACAACACGATATGGTGGATGGCTATGGCAAGCATGTGGAGCTGATGAAGTAGCCGTCATCAACGCATGTCTGTATCCATACAAAATATTACTGCCCCAACGAATTGCGCTGTTACGCTGTTGTGGCGCTACTGAGCGCTTGTTAAAATAACAGCAAGTGACTCAAGAGAACAGTGGTTTCGTGTCATTTGCTGTATACGGAATAAGCTCAACCCACCCACCCCCTCGACTTTTCCACCGCGCGCATCCACATCTCGCGCCTGACCTTGATGTCTGCAGCATTGCCTGACGGGATAAAAGTGCAATCCTTGCGCCACAGTTGCGCGATCTCGTTCTTGTCGCGCCAGACGCCGATCGCGAGTCCCGCGAGGTAAGCTGCGCCGAGTGCGGTGGTTTCGGTGACGACGGGGCGCACTACCGGCACGCCGAGCACATCGGCCTGAAACTGCATGAGCAGGTTGTTGACGGTGGCGCCGCCGTCGACACGCAGTTCCTTCAATGCCACGCCGGAGTCGCCGGTCATGGCGCCGAGCAGGTCGGCGCTTTGATGGGCGATGGCTTCGAGCGCGGCGCGCGCGAGGTGGGCGCGCGTGGTGCCGCGTGTGATGCCCACGATGGCGCCGCGCGCCGAAGCATCCCAATGTGGCGCGCCCAGCCCGGCAAACGCGGGGACGAGATAGACGCCGCCGCTGTCGGCCACGCTCGCGGCGAGAGCTTCGGCTTCGCCCGCGGATGCAATGATCCCCAACCCGTCGCGCAGCCACTGAATCGCCGCGCCGGCGATGAACACGCTGCCTTCGAGCGCGTAGTGCGTGGTGTCGCCGATGCGCCAGGCGACGGTGGTGAGGAGCCTGTTGCGCGAGACGACCGGTGTTGTCCCGGTGTTCATGAGCATGAAGCAGCCGGTGCCGTAGGTATTTTTGGCCATGCCGGGTTCATGACACGCCTGCCCGAACAGTGCGGCCTGCTGATCGCCCGCTATCCCGGCGATGGGGATGCCTTTGGGGAGACCTTCGCACGCGGTCTCGCCCGCGATTCCGGATGAGCTCACAATGCGCGGCAGCACGGCGCGCGGAATGTCGAGCAGCGCCAGCAGTTCGTCATCCCATTCGAGCGTATGGATGTTGAACAGCAGTGTGCGCGAGGCATTCGAGACATCGGTGACGTGGGTTTTTCCTGCCGTGAGATTCCATATCAGCCAGCTATCGATGGTGCCGAAAGCGAGTTCGCCGCGAATCGCGCGCTCACGCGCGCCGGGAAGGTTGTCGAGCAGCCACTTGAGTTTGGTGCCGGAGAAATAGGCGTCGAGCAGCAGACCGGTTTTTTGCGTGAACAGGCTCTCGTGTCCGGCGCGCTTGAGCGTGTCGCACAGGCTCGCGGTGCGGCGGTCCTGCCACACGATGGCATGGGCGAGCGGGCGTCCGCCGGCGCGCTCCCAAAGCACGGTCGTTTCGCGCTGGTTGGTGATGCCGATGGCGGCGGCGCCGGCGCCGCCGCCGGATTCGGCAAGCGCCTTGGCCGCGACGGCAAGCTGCGTGCGCCAGATTTCCTGCGTGTCGTGCTCGACCCAGCCAGGTTGCGGAAAAATCTGGCGGAATTCCTGCTGCGCTGCCGCCAGGGATCGGCCTGTGTGATCGAAGACGATGGCGCGCGAACTGGTGGTGCCTTGATCGAGAGCAAGTATGGCTGGCATGACATATCCCTTGCCTGGGGCGTCTGACAAAATGAAGCCCATTCTGCCTCAAATAACCCGGCTCACGCTTGCTTGATCCGCATCAGCATCGCACCGATAGCGCAGATGCGCCCCTTTGCACTAAAATGGGCAAATCCTTTTTGCAAATACAGGCAGAGAAAAATGGGACTGTTGGACGATCTCAAAAAAGAGGCGGATCACGCCAGAGGCAGCGAAGTCAGCAAGACGGAGCTTCTGCAAAGCAATATCGGCGCGACCGAAAAGGCGCTTGAGCTCGCCGGCAAATACCTGGCGACCTTGTCCGCGCAGCTCAATGTGCTCAAGCCGGTATGCACGCGCGTGTATCTCCTCGACAAGGTGGGAGAAATCAGCGGCCTGGTGCAATCCGAGTTTTTCTCCGACTACCGCAAGGGCGACGTCGAAGGCAAGGAGCGCTACAAACAGGTGCTGCTCAATTTTCGCTGCGCCCTTCCCAAACCGATCCAGGTCAGGATCAATTTCGACCAGATCGATAGTTTCCGCAAAATTCTTTCGCGTTACGCGCTCAAGTATACTTCGCAGGTGTTCAAGAACGATCGTGGCGTGGTGAGTCACGAAGTCTTCGAGATCACGGGGGATTTTCTGGCGCAGGCGATGTTCGAAGGAGACCACCTCAACGGCGCCGTGCGCCTGGTACTGAAGCATGTGACCGAATTCGGTTTCATCGCACTGCAATTCGATGCGCGCGAATTCGGCGAAAGCACGCTCGACGAGTTCACCAAGCTCATCATCGGCAAACCCAGCCAGTTCATACAGATGGGCAAAAAAGTAGTATATGGCGGGCAGACATCGCTATAAGTCCCAATCGGCATGGCACGAAACAGGCGTGTCATAATCCGGCAACAACCAGAATGAATCATGGCAAGCTCAGCATAATTCAACACAAGGAGAAAAACATGTCGAGTCGATTTCTTTCCCGCGCGCTTCCGAGATTAGCCCTGCTGCTCGCGTTGGCGATTCCCGCTTCAGCGGCGTTCGCGCAAAGTGAAATTCAGTGGTGGCATTCGATGACCGGCGCCCTGGGCGACAAGGTCAATGACCTGGCAGGCAAGTTCAACGCCAGCCAGCCGGATTACAAGATTGTTCCTGTTTACAAAGGGACCTATCCCGAATCGATGACGGCGGCGATTGCCGCGTATCGCGCCGGCAATGCGCCGCACATTCTGCAGGTATTCGAAGTCGGCACGGCGACCATGATGGCGGCCAAGGGCGCCATCGTGCCGGTGGCCAAGCTGATGAAGGATGCCGACGAGCCGTTCGACCCCAAGGCGTATCTGCCGGCCGTTGCCGGTTATTACACGGACAGCAAGGGCAACATGCTGTCGTTCCCGTTCAACAGCTCGACGGTCTTGTACTACATCAACAAGGACATGTTCAAGAAAGCCGGGCTGGACGCGAACCAGGCGCCCAAGACCTGGAAGGAATTTCTTGTCGCGGCGGAAAAACTCAAGGCTTCCGGCCAAACGTGCGTGTACACCACCGGATGGCCGTCGTGGATGCACATCGAAAACTTCAGCGCCTGGCATAACGTGCCGATCGGCAGCAAGGAAAACGGCATGGGCGGTACCGATACCGAATTCCAGATCAATTCGCCTTTGCATGTGCGCCACATCGCCATGCTCGGCGACATGGCCAAGAAAGGCCTGCTCACTTACGCAGGGCGCACCAACCAGGCCGAGGCCAAGTTTTACAGCGGTGAGTGCGCCATGCTGACTTCGAGCGCGGGCGCGCAGGCCAATATTCGCAAGAACGCCAAGTTCGACTGGTCGGTGAACTTCATTCCCTACCACGATGACGTCAAGGGCGCCCCGCAGAACTCGGTCATCGGCGGCGCATCGCTGTGGGTGATGGGCGGCAAGACCAACAACGCCTACAAGGGTATCGCCAAGTTTTTCGCTTTCCTGTCCAAACCGGAAATCCAGATGGAATGGCACACCGGGACCGGCTATGTGCCGATTACCATGGCCGCCTACGAGATGACCCGGAAATCCGGCTATTACGAAAAGGTTCCCGGCGCCGATGTTGCCGTCAAGCAATTGACGAACAAGCCCCCGACCGCCAATTCCAGGGGATTGCGTTTCGGCAACTTCGTGCAGGGCCGCGAAGTGATCGAAGAGGAACTGGAAGCAGTGTTTGCCGGCAAGAAGGACGCCAAGACCGCACTCGATGACGCCGTCAGGCGCGGCAACGAAGTACTGCGCAAGTTCGAAGCGGCCAACAAATCCTGACTACTTGATAGTGTCATTCTGAGCGCAGCGAAGAATCTCATCCACATGCGGAGCGGTTCCGGATGAGATTCTTCGGCCTGCGGCTTTGCAATGACCACGCTTCTTCCAGAAAGCGGTAACCGGCATGGAAAAGCGCGTCGTCTTCAGATCCTGGTGGCTGCCCTATGTGCTGGTCGCGCCGCAGATCGCTATTACGCTGGTGTTTTTCTTCTGGCCCGCCGCCCAGGCAATCTATCAGTCATTGCTGCTGCAGGATGCCTTCGGTCTGCATACGCAATTTGTCTGGTTCGAGAATTACAGGACGCTGTTCGCCGACGCCCAATATCTCGATTCGTTTCGCATTACCGCGGTGTTCAGCCTGCTGGTCGCTTCGCTCGGACTTTCGCTTTCATTGCTGCTCGCGGTCGCGGCGGATCGCATTGTGCATGGGGCATTCGTTTTCAAGACGCTGCTGATCTGGCCTTACGCGGTCGCTCCCGCGGTCGCCGGGGTGTTGTGGGCATTCCTGTTCGCTCCCACGATCGGCATCATCGGTTATCTGCTGGCGAAGTGGGGCGTGAACTGGAACTATCTGCTCGACAGCACCGATGCCATGATTCTGGTGGTGGTCGCCGCGGTGTGGAAGCAGGTCAGTTACAACTTTCTGTTTTTCCTCGCCGGATTGCAGTCGATTCCGCGCTCGCTACTCGAAGCGGCGGCGATCGACGGCGCGAGTCCGTTGCGGCGTTTCTGGACCATCGTCTTTCCCCTGCTTTCGCCGACGACTTTTTTTCTGCTCGTGGTCAACATCGTCTATGCTTTCTTCGATACTTTCGGCGTGATCGATGCCACCACGCAGGGCGGTCCTTCGACCGCCACGCGGATTCTGGTTTACAAGGTTTATTACGACGGTGTGAAAGCCGCCGACCTCGGCGGTTCATCGGCGCAATCGGTGATCCTGATGCTGATCGTGATCGCGTTGTCGGTCATCCAGTTCCGTTACATTGAACGCAAGGTGCAATACTAGAGACAAGAGACAAGAGACAAGAGACAATGGTTGAAAATCGCCCCTGGATTAGGTTCCTTCATTACGCCACGCTGACGTTCGGCGTGCTGATCGTCGCTTTTCCGCTTTATGTGACCTTCATCGCCTCGACTCTGACGATGGAGCAGGTTATGCAGGCGCCGATGCCGCTGCTGCCCGGCGACCAGTTCTGGAACAATTACTCGCAGGTACTGACCGGCGGTTCGACACGCGGCTCGTCTGCGCCTGTGGGGCGGATGATGCTCAATTCGCTCATCATCGCGCTGGTGATCTGCTTCGGGAAAATCGCGATATCGATCATCTCGGCGTTTGCCATTGTTTATTTCCGTTTCCCGCTGCGCAATGTTTTTTTCTGGATGATTTTCATCACGCTGATGCTTCCGGTCGAGGTGCGCATTCTGCCTACTTACCAGGTGGTGTCCGACCTGCACTTGCTCGATTCCTATGCCGGGCTGACGCTGCCGCTGATCGCATCGGCCACGGCGACTTTCCTGTTCAGACAGTTTTTCATGACCATCCCCGACGAGCTCGCCGAGGCCGCGCGCATGGATGGCGCGGGACCGCTGCGCTTTTTCTGGGACGTGGTGCTGCCGCTGTCCAAGACCAGCATCGCGGCGCTGTTCGTGATCCAGTTCATTTATGGATGGAATCAATACCTGTGGCCGCTGCTCATCACCACGCAGGAATCGATGTACACCGCCGTCATCGGCATCAAGCGCATGATCACGGGGGGCGATGCAGCAACCGAATGGAACCTCGTCATGGCAACCGCGGTTCTGGCGATGCTGCCGCCGGGGCTTGTGGTGGTGCTGATGCAGAAGTGGTTTGTGAAGGGCTTGGTAGAAACAGAGAAGTAACGGCCCGACTGAGTACAACAGATAAATAACTCATCGACAGACATATCGGACATGGCACAAATCCAGCTTAAAGGCGTCAAGAAATCCTACGGCGGCAACAAGGTCATCCACGGTGTCGATGCCGATATCGCCGATGGCGAATTCATTGTCATCGTCGGTCCCTCGGGGTGCGGCAAATCGACGCTGTTGCGCATGATCGCGGGGCTCGAAGTCATCACCGAAGGAGAAATTTCCATCGGCGGCAAGGTGGTGAACAATCTCGAACCCAAGGATCGGGACATCGCCATGGTGTTCCAGAATTACGCGCTCTATCCGCACATGAGCGTGTTCGACAATATGGCGTACGGACTCAGAATCCGCAAACTCTCCGATGAGGAAATCGATACGCGCGTGCAGAAGGCCGCGAAAATCCTCGAACTCGGAGAGTTGCTCGACCGCAAGCCGCGCGCGCTCTCTGGCGGGCAGCGCCAGCGCGTCGCGATGGGGCGCGCCATCGTGCGCGAGCCATCGGCTTTCTTGTTCGACGAGCCGCTTTCCAATCTCGACGCCAAGCTGCGCGTGCAGATGCGTCTCGAAATCCAGAAGCTGCATCGCGAGCTGGGCACGACCAGCATTTTCGTCACCCACGACCAGGTCGAGGCGATGACGCTCGCCAACCGCATGATCGTCATGAATGCCGGCGTGGTCGAGCAGATCGGCGCGCCGATGCAGGTTTACGACAATCCCGCGAGCCGCTTTGTGGCAGGGTTCATCGGATCGCCCGCGATGAATTTTTTGCCGGGCAAAGTCGTCGCTGCCGCGTTGCAATTCGGCGAGGATAAGTCAGTGCCGCTTCCCGATGCGGCAAGAGGAAAAGTGAAGGACGGCGATGCCATGACCTTGGGTATTCGTCCCGAACACATTGCGCGTACCCAGGAGGCGGGGCTGCCTTTGCGCATCGAAACCGTGGAAGCGCTCGGCGCCGATTCGCTCATCCACGGCACGCTTTCGGGCATACCGCTGGTCGTGCGTGTCGATGGGCACGCGCAACCCGTGCCCGGCAGCATGATGGATATCGCCTTTCAGCGCGACAAGCTGTATTTCTTCGATAGCGCAACGGGCAAGCGGCTGTAAGTGTCTGACGTCCTCGACAGACTCTCCTCTGAAGCAGGCGCCGCATTGAGCGCGCAAGGCCTGATGATCGCCGTAGCCGAGTCGTGCACCGGGGGCGGCGTGGGCGAGGCGATCACGCGCGTTGCCGGCAGCTCGCAGTGGTTCGAACGCGGATTCATTGCTTACACCAACCATGCCAAACAGGACATGCTCAAGGTGAGCGCGGCAACGCTGCTCGCACATGGCGCCGTGTCGGAACAGACGGCTCGCGAAATGGCGCTCGGCGCGCTTGCCGCAAGCCGCGCCGATGTGTCGCTGTCGCTTACCGGAATCGCCGGGCCGGGGGGCGCGACACCCGGTAAACCGGTAGGAACCGTGTGCTTTGCCTGGGCGCGGCGTGCTGGAGAGAATCAGACCGAAACCCGGCATTTTAGCGGTGATAGGGCGGCAATACGACGCCAGGCTGTCGAGCATGTTCTGCGCGGTATCTTGTTGTTTCTGAAGTAATTATATTTATTTTTCACAAAACCCTTGACGACCGTACGATCGTTCGGTATCTTACAGAACGTTCGTTCTGAGAACACTCGTTCTGTGCGAAGCGATATTGCCAGGGAAAGCGGATATGCGTACCGACCTCGATCAAACCTATCTCGACAAGCTCCAGGACTATTACGCCGAGCACAAGGTTATTCCTTCGTACTCGGTGCTGGCGACGTTGTGGGGGCTTTCCGCCAAGTCGTGGGTGGCCGAATGCGTCAACCGCATGAAGGAAGCGGGCTATCTCGATGTCACGCCGGACAAACAGTTGAAGCCCGGCCCGCGCTTTTTCGAGAGGCGCTTGGCCTATTCGCCGGTGCAGGCCGGTCTGCCCAACCCCGCGCTCGATGACGGCTATGACCTCGTCACCATCGACAATTACCTGGTGCGCATGCCGTCCAAAACAACACTGGTGCGCGTCAAGGGCGATTCGATGATCGATGCGGGGATATTCGAGGGCGATCTGCTCGTCGTCGAACAGCAGCCCAACGCCAACATCGGCGATATCGTGGTGGCGATAGTCGATAACGAATTCACCGTAAAGACCCTCGGCCGGGAAAAGGGGCAGTTTGTGTTGAAACCCGCCAACAAGGCTTACCCCGTGATACGCCCCACGGGCAGGATGGAAATTTTCGGCGTCATGGCAGGGCTCGTCAGAAAGACCAGGTAGCATTTCTCAACCACGGTCCTGCCCAGGGACATGCAGCAGATGTTGCCGGGCGGCGCCATAACGATATGGGATAATTCATGGACACCGTCATACCTCTTCGCAAAAACGCCTCAGGAATCCAAATGGACGAAAACAAATCCAAAGCCCTCGCGGCTGCGCTTTCGCAGATCGAAAAGCAGTTCGGCAAGGGCTCGATCATGAAAATGGGCGACAACGATGTCATTAAGGACATCGAGGTCATCTCGACCGGCTCGCTGGGGCTCGACATCGCGCTCGGCATCGGCGGGCTGCCGCGCGGGCGCGTGGTCGAAATCTACGGCCCCGAATCTTCGGGCAAGACCACGCTCACTTTGCAGGTGATTGCCGAAATGCAGAAGGCGGGCGGCACCGCGGCATTCATCGACGCCGAGCACGCGCTCGATCCGCTCTATGCACAAAAGATCGGTGTGAATGTCAACGAGTTGCTCGTCTCGCAGCCCGACAACGGCGAACAGGCGCTCGAAATCGCCGACATGCTGGTGCGTTCCGGTTCGGTCGATATCGTGGTCATCGACTCGGTCGCGGCGCTCACGCCCAAGGCCGAGATTGAAGGCGAAATGGGCGAGCCGCAGATGGGTCTGCAGGCGCGCCTCATGAGCCAGGCATTACGCAAGCTCACCGCCAACATCAAACGCACCAACACACTGGTGATTTTCATCAACCAGATCCGCATGAAAATCGGCGTGATGTTCGGCAACCCTGAAACCACTACCGGTGGCAATGCGCTCAAGTTTTATGCTTCGGTGCGCCTCGACATCCGCCGTACGGGGTCGATCAAGTCCGGCGAGGAAATTATCGGCAGCGAAACCAAGGTCAAGGTGGTGAAGAACAAGGTTGCGCCCCCCTTCAAGATCGCGGAATTCGACATTCTTTACGGCGAGGGGATTTCGCGCGAAGGCGAAATCATCGAGCTTGGCGTGCTGCACAAGATTCTCGACAAGTCGGGCGCTTGGTACGCCTACCAGGGCGACAAGATCGGCCAGGGCAAGGACAACACCCGCCAATACCTCAAGGACAACCCCGAAATCGCGCGCGAGATCGAGGAAAAGGTGCGCGCCGCGCTGGGCGTGCCGCCGCTGGCTGCGCGAGCGGAAGCCGCGGCTTGATTTACCGTTGCCGATCTGCGCAAGTAACGCACCGCTACGCTTGCGCAGGTTGGAGATATCCAACGCAGCAAGATAGGTTGGGAGAAGCGTGATTGTTATCAGTAGTTGAAAAAACAAGATTACGAGTATCGAAAAGTACCGAGGCGAAAAGGAAGTCGCAGTTCGGGCAGTTTCTTACACCCGCAAGAATCGCCCGGTTCATGGCAGACTTGTTTTATCCGACAGCAGCCGGTGTTTGTCGCTTGCTTGATCCCGGCGCGGGCATTGGTTCGCTTTCCAGCGCCTTTCTTGAACGGTGTATTTCCGGTGAATTGTCTTTTGGTAAAGTAGAAATAGGCGCTTTTGAATTGGATGGGCTACTTCATAAAGAATTGGAAAAGTCCTTAGAGAGATACTCCGGGCGAATACCGCTTGATTACGAAATAATCGGTGATGATTTTATTGAGCAGGCCGTCAATAGAATCCAGTTCAAAAATGGCGCCAATTTTACTCACGCCATTCTGAATCCTCCCTACAAGAAGATAAACAGCGACTCTTGCCACCGCCTCCTCCTTCGGCAGGCAGGCATAGAGACCGTTAATTTATATTCTGCTTTTGTTGCTCTGACGTTGGCGTTGATGGTGCCAGGCGGGCAGGTTGTCGCGATCATCCCTCGTAGTTTCTGTAATGGGCCGTATTACCGCCCTTTCCGCAACTTTATGTTGGAGCGTGCCGCAATCCGGCACATGCATCTATTTGAATCGCGAAACAAGGCTTTTAAGGATGATGATGTCTTGCAGGAAAACATCATTGTCATGCTTGAGCGCTGTGGCCGGCAAGGCGATGTAAAAGTCACGACCTCGACTGACGACAGCTTCGCCGATCTTGTGGCTCACGTATATCCCTTCGACCGTATCGTTTTCCCCGATGATCCTGAACGCTTCATCCATGTACCCACGTCGCCGGGGCGTAATGCAATCGAGTTATCGCCGGCTGTTCGATTTTCGTTGGAGGATATCGGCATTCAAGTATCTACTGGCCCCGTAGTGGATTTTCGCCTGAAAGATCACCTGCGCGGTATGCCCGAGCCAGGTACTGTCCCCTTGATCTACTCAGGGCACTTTAACGGACAGAATACCGAATGGCCGAAAATAGGTGTCAAAAAACCCAACGCAATTCACCGTAATGCTGAAACGGAAAAATGGCTTTTCCCGGCTGGTTACTATTGTGTTGTGCGTCGCTTCTCATCGAAGGAGGAGAAGAGACGTATTATTGCAAGCGTGGTACATCCAGATGCCTTCCCTGGTGCTGAAATGCTTGGCTTCGAAAACCATCTAAATGTGTTTCACGAGTGCAAGCATGGCTTACCAGAGGCGCTTGTGCGCGGCTTGGTTGCGTATCTCAACACAACCGCCGTGGATGAGTGCTTCAGACGTTTCAACGGCCACACCCAAGTCAATGCAACCGACCTCAAGCTCATGAAGTATCCGAGCCGCAAAGCGCTTGTCTCCCTGGGGAAAAAGGCAAAAGTTCTTTCCGGCGATCAACAAACTCTCGACGACTTGTTTCAAGGTCTTCAATAAGCGTGACTACAAAAAAACTGCGCATTACCGAGGCATTGAGCGTCCTTAGATCCCTCGGCATGCCGGACGAACAACTCAACGACAGGACGGCAATTAGCCTGCTTGCGCTTCTCGATCTTCCCACTAAGAGGAACTGGGCCGAAGCTAAGAATCCGATGCTCGGTATCCGTGCGATTCTCGATTTCGCGCGAGAGCAGCTCAATAGAAACTACGCCGAAAACACGCGGGAGAGTGTGCGCAAGTACAGCGTTAAACAACTCGTATTTGCAGGCGTGCTACTGCATAATCCCGATAAACCAGATAGGGCAGTCAACAGTTCCGATAACTGCTACCAGGTCGAGGGGCATGCCCTCGCGCTCCTTAGGCAGTACGGTTCAAAGACTTGGAGCAGCTCGTTAGAAACTTACCTCGCGGCCCGTGGGACGCTTGTCGAAAAATACGCGCAGGCACGCGATCTTCATCGTATCCCGGTACAGGTGAAGGTTGGGCAGAAAATCACGATCAGTGCCGGCGACCATTCCGGCCTCATTCGCTCCATAGTTGAAGATTTCGGATCGTTTTTCGTCCCCGGCGGAGAGCTGGTGTACGTTGGCGATACTGGGGCGAAGTGGGGATACTTCGACCAGGAACTCCTTGCGTCGCTCGGAATAAAGGTTGGGCGCCATGGGAAGATGCCCGATGTTGTTATCTACTACAGAAAGAAGAACTGGCTGATTTTGGTTGAGGCGGTTGCTAGCGGCGGCCCTGTGGATGGAAGCCGTCACGCGGAGCTCGCGGAACTATTCAAGAATTCAAAAGCTGGCCTAGTCTATATGAGCGCATTTCCCGATCGCGGTGAGGTCTTCCGTAAGTTTCTCGCGGTTGTTGCGTGGGAAACAGAGGTCTGGTGCGCTAGCGATCCTATGCACCTTATCCACTTCAACGGAGTTCGGTTTCTTGGACCGCATCCCGCTCCCTGATTTCGATGGCCACTAAGCGCCCGAGTCTGAAAGGCCGGGCGCTTTCTTTTTTGGCGCGGCGCGAGCATACGCGCCTGGAGCTTCAGCGCAAACTCGCCCCGCATGCGGACGATCCCGGCGCAATCGAATCGCTTCTCGATGAGCTTGAAAAGCGCGGCTGGCTGTCCGAGGCGCGCTTTGTCGAACAGACGGTCACCCGCCTCGCGCGCCGCTACGGCGCGCGCCGCATAGCGCACGCGCTGCGCGAGAAGGGCGTTGCACAGGACTCGATAGCGAAGGCGCTGCCGCCGCGCGAGGAGGAAATTATTGCGGCACAACGTGCATTGAAGCGCAAATTTCCCCTTCCACCCGCCAACCTTGAAGAGAAGGCGAGGCGGATGCGTTTCCTGCAAAATCGCGGTTTCGATTACGATGTCATCTGTAAGGTAATCGAAAGTGGCAGCGACGAATAAGTCATGGACAGGTTTCTACCCCATTCCGCAGGTTTTCTCGGCTTTGAGACGGCTCACGCCGGGCTCAAACGTGTGCTGGTCTTGTTTGTCGGCGGCTGGGACCATATCGCCTATACACATGCGCGTCACCATGCCCGTTATGCCTTTCATTTCGAGGGTTTTGATCTTTTCAGCTTCCCCGGCAATGCGCGGCTGCTGACTTTCAACCTGCTGCACTTCGCCGAACGCATGGCGGCTAAATATCGCGGTCGTATCGATGCGGTGGTGTCGAACAACGAACAGTTCGGCGCCCTTGCCGCCAGCCTGATCGCCAAAAAGCTCGGGCTGCCCGGTCTGAGTCCGCTCCCGCTGCTGCTCGCGCAACACAAGTTCTACATGCGCGAGCGCCTGGCCGAACATATTCCCGAAGCGATGCCGCGCTACTGCACCTTTCCGTACACCTTTAATTCGCGGGAAGAAATCGCTCTCGAATTTCCGTTCTTCGTCAAACCCGTCAAGGCCGCCTATTCGGTTCTCGCTCGCCGTGTCGAAAACTACGATGAGCTCAGGCAGCACCTCGACTTTCACCCCTGGGAAAAATACATCATCAAGCGGCTGGTGAGGCCGTTCAACGATGCCTGCCGGGCGCTCACCGATTTTTCCATCGACGCGCATCATCTGGTCGGCGAATCGTTGCTGCAAGGCGAGCAGATCAATATCGATGGCCTGGTATTCGACGGGCAGATACACATCCTCGGTATTGTCGATGCGGTAATGTATCCGGGCACACTGGCTTTCATGCGCTGGGATTACCCGAGCCGCCTGCCATCGTTGTGGCAGGAGCGCGCTGCCGTGGTGGCGCGCAAGGCGATTGCCGCGCTCGACTACGACCATGGTTTTTTCAATGTTGAAATGACGGTCGATCGCCAGTCGGGCGACATCAAGATCATCGAAATCAACCCGCGCATGGCATCGCAGTTTTCCGACATGTACGCCAAGGTCGATGGAATAGATCTGCATGACATCGGCATCGACATGGCGCTGGGACATATCCCCAATATCGAAAAGAAGACCATGCCTTGCAGTTGCGCCGCGAGCTTCGTGCTGCGCAAGTTCACTCTCGAAAACCTTCCCTGCGAACCCGCACACGATCGGGTTGAGTGGCTAAAACGTTTCGATCCCGACGCCATCCTCACCACCTTCATCAAGCAGGGTGGCCAACTCAAGCGTGAAATGAAATGGCTGGGAAGCTACCGCTACGCCGTGCTCAACATGGGGGCGGAAAACGAGGCGGCGCTGATGGAGAAATTCGGCATCGTCAGGAGCAAGCTCGGCTTCTGCGGCTGAATCTTCCGCGCCGGATACCGCCCCAGGTTTCGCGACTCGGGTCTTGCCGGATAGCCGCAATATAGCGGTCACACGGTACTGATTTTGACGAAGCAGCTCTTCCCCCATCCCAACCTTCCCCCGCGTGCGGGGGAAGGAGTTGAAGTGAGGTGTCGCCAGATGAGGATGCCCATCCCGGCCTCTCGCTGAGGGGAAGGAGTTGAAGTGAGGTTTGCCGGATGGCGCAGCCCATCCTGGCCTTCCCCCGTACGCCGGAGCGCGTACCTCCCGTACGTCCGGTTTGCATTCAACCGCGTTTCATAAGAAAATCTCATGTTTTCCTTGGCGCAAGTTCCGCTGTTGCGCCGCTTTCAGGATATGCTTGAGTCATGAACGCCGCCGAAATTCGCCGCCAGTTTTTAGAGTATTTTCGTTCCAAGGGTCACACCATTGTTCCTTCGGGGCCACTGGTTCCGGGTAACGACCCAACGCTGTTGTTCACTGCCGCCGGCATGGTGCAGTTCAAGGACGTGTTCACGGGGCAGGACAAGCGCTCCTATGTGCGCGCTGTCACCTCGCAGCGCTGCGTGCGCGCGGGGGGCAAGCACAACGACCTCGATAACGTCGGCTATACCGCGCGCCATCACACTTTTTTCGAGATGCTGGGCAATTTCAGTTTCGGCGATTATTTCAAGCGCGATGCGATTCGTTATTCGTGGGAGCTGATCACCGAGGTGTATGGTCTGTCCAGGGACAAGCTCTGGATCACGGTGTATATCACCGACGACGAGGCCTACAAAATCTGGACCGAGGAAATCGGCGTTCCCAAGGAAAGATGCATCCGCATCGGCGATACGCCGGGAAGCAAACAGTTCGACAGCGACAATTTCTGGGCCATGGGCGATACCGGGCCGTGCGGCCCCTGTTCGGAAATCTTCTACGACCATGGGCCGGAGGTCGCGGGCGGGCCGCCGGGGTCGCCGGATGCCGATGGCGACCGCTACATCGAAATCTGGAACCTGGTGTTCATGCAATTCAACCGCGATGAGGCGGGCGTGATGCATCCGCTGCCCAAGCCTTCCGTCGATACCGGCATGGGGCTGGAGCGCTTGTCCGCGGTGCTGCAGCATGTGCACAGCAACTACGAAATCGATCTTTTCCAGTCGCTCATAAAGGCTGCGGCGCGCGAAACGGGGACGAAGGACCTCAACTCGCCATCGCTGCGTGTCATTGCCGATCACATCCGCGCGTGCGCGTTTCTCATCTGCGACGGGGTGATTCCCGGCAGCGAGGGGCGTGGCTATGTGTTGCGCCGCATCGCGCGGCGCGCCATGCGCCATGGTTACAAGCTCGGGCAGACGCGGCCCTTCTTTTACAAGCTGGTCGGCGATCTCGCCGTGGAAATGGGCGACGCTTATCCCGATCTGCGCGCGGCGCAGGAACGCATCACCGCCACGCTCAAGCAGGAAGAAGAACGCTTCGGCGAGACGCTCGAACACGGCATGGGTTTGCTCGATGCCGCGTTGACCAGGGACGGCAGGAAGCTCGACGGCGAGACCGCATTCAAGCTGTACGATACTTATGGTTTCCCGATCGATCTCACCGCCGACATCGGTCGCGAGCGCGGTTTCGCGATCGATATGGCGGGATTCGAAGCGGCGATGAGCGCGCAGCAGCAGCGCTCGCGCGCGGCGAGCAAATTCAAGGCGGGTGCGCAACTTGACTACAGCGGCGCCAAGACGCAGTTTCGCGGCTATGACACGCTTTCGGAAGAAGGGCGCGTGGTTGCGTTGTACCGTGGCGGCGCGAAGGTGGACAGTCTTGCTGCGGGCGAGGAGGGCGTGGTGGTGCTCGACAGGACTCCGTTCTACGCCGAATCAGGCGGGCAGGCGGGTGACCGCGGCGAGCTGACCAAGGGCGGGGTGTGCCTCACGCTGTTCGAGGTGCAGGACACGCAAAAAATCCAGGCCGAGGTGTTCGGACATTCCGGCGTGGTCAAGACGGGCGAGCTGGCCATCGGCGACACCGTTGCGGCGCAGGTTAACCTGAATTTGCGCACGCGCACCATGCGCCACCACTCGGCGACGCACCTCATGCACAAGGCGCTGCGCGAAGTGCTCGGCGACCACGTGCAGCAGAAAGGGTCGCTCGTCGATGAAGACAAGACACGCTTCGACTTCAGCCACAACGCTCCCATGACGGCCGAGGAATTGCGCCGCGTCGAGACCTTCGTCAACGCCGAAATTCTGCGCAACGAAGCCACGCGCGCGCGCGTCATGCCGATCGAGGACGCGCAGAAAACGGGCGCGATGATGCTGTTCGGCGAGAAATACGGCGAAGAAGTACGCGTGCTCGACATCGGATCGTCGTGCGAGCTGTGCGGCGGCACACACGTCAAGGCGACCGGCGACATCGGCTTTTTCAAGATTGTGTCGGAGGGCGGCGTGGCGGCAGGCGTGCGCCGTGTCGAGGCGATCGCGGGAAGTTCTGCCGTCGAATACGTGCAGAATCTCGATCACCAGCTTGCAGTGGCGGCGGGCCTGCTGAAAGCGCAGCCGCAGGAACTCGAAACCAGGATCAGCCAGGTTCTCGACCACGTGAAGATGCTCGAAAAGCAACTTGCACAACTAAAATCCAAAATGGCGTCCTCGCAGGGTGACGACCTGGCGGCCCAGGCAGAAGAAGTTAAAGGCATCAAGGTGCTGGCTGCCAAGCTCGATGGCGTCGATGCCAAAGCGCTGCGCGATACCCTGGACCAGATCAAGAACAAACTCAAGTCAGCGGTAATTATTCTGGCGGTGACCGAAGGCGATAAGGTCAGCCTCATCGCCGGCGTAACCAGCGATCTCACCGCGAGGATCAAGGCTGGCGAGCTGCTCAACCATGTCGCCACGCAAATCGGTGGCAAGGGAGGAGGGCGCCCCGACATGGCGCAGGGCGGCGGCACCGATCCGGCTGCGCTTCCCGGCGCGCTGGCGTCGGTGAAGAAGTGGGTCGAAGAGCGGCTCTGAACGCGATTCCATTTCCGTTTCATGAATGCGTTCTGAATGATCCCGTAGTACTGGCCATGACGAATGAAATAGAAACTCGTCGTCCCAAAGGCTGGGACGACGTGTCTTCTAGTTTCGAGAAGCCCCATAACAATGTAACGCTCGAGAAATGGCATGAGCACCGAAATCTTCACCTTCTGTCCGCGCTGCGCCAAACCGATGCTGGAACGTGTACTGCAAGGCACGGATGGCATGACGGCCACGCGCCGCACCTGTTCCGATACCGCGTGCGGTTTCGTGCAATGGGGCAACCCCACGCCCGCTGTCGGTGCGCTGGTCGAGTATGAAGGCGAGATGATTCTGGCGCGCAATGTGGCGTGGCCCGAGGGCTGGTTTGCGCTTATCACCGGCTATCTGGAAGCGCTGGAAGACCCCAAGGAAGCTGTGGTTCGCGAAGTCAAGGAAGAGCTGGGGCTCGATGTCGTCGAGACGCACCTCATCGGCAATTTCATTTTCGAGCGCAAGAACGAAATTATGCTCTGCTACCACGCGATCGCGCGCGGCGAAATCACGCTGGGCGAGGAACTTGCCGAATACCGGCGCTACAAGCCGCACGAACTCAGACCGTGGCCGCGCGCGACCGGTCAAGCAGTGGCCGAGTGGATGAAGGCGCGCGGGCTGCCGTTCGAGTACATCGATTTTCCCGCGCGCCCGCCCGGCCCCGCGAAATAATAGCCAGCCGGGAAAAGTTACGTTCCGGCGAGTTCCCTGCGGATGCGTTCGATGCGTTCGCGGTTGACGCCGAAATCGCGCACGCCGAGCCGCGCCGCCGAGCGTACATGGATCACGCCTGTGTTCGCATCGAGCGCGAATTCCACGTCATCGACAAACCCCATGCGCGCGCTTTTGAATTCGGCATGGAGGTAGTCCGGTTGTTGCGTGATGAGTTTGGCGCGCGGCGACGCCGCCAGAATTTCGCCGAGACGTTGCCACGCCGCGCTCGCCGATCCCGATATTCGCAGCGGCGCGATATGGTGCACGGCATCGGCTTGCGCATCTGTGGTGCTCGAAACGCAGTTGGGTTTCCGTGGACAGGCTTTGAACTTGCCCGAGTGGAAACCGAGGTCGGCGGGAAGTGATCCGGAAAACAGGCCCATGGGTTGCTCCAGTAAAATTTCGGCGGCGACGAACGCCAGTAAAAGTAGAGTTACGGCGCCAATATAACTCAGCCACCTTAGCATGGTTGCAGGCATCAGCGTTTTCTCTGCGGCGGCAGATCGGTGCACACACCCTCGAACAACTCCGCGGCGAGCCCCACCGACTCGCACAGTGTCGGGTGCGGATGGATGGTCTTGGCGATGTCGGTCGCATCGCATCCCATTTCGATGGCAAGCGCGATTTCACCGATCAGGTCGCCGGCGTGCGTGCCGACGATGCCGCCGCCGATAACGCGGTGGGACATTTCATCGAAAATGAGTTTGGTGAAGCCTTCGTCGCGACCATTCGCAATGGCGCGTCCCGATGCCGCCCAGGGAAAGCTCGCCTTGCCGAACTTGATGCCTTTGGCTTTTGCGCTGTCTTCGGTTTCGCCCGCCCATGCCACTTCGGGATCGGTGTAGGCCACGCTCGGGATCACGTGCGCGTCGAAATGCGATTTTTGCCCGGCCGCCGCTTCGGCAGCGACATGGCCTTCATGCACCGCTTTGTGCGCGAGCATCGGCTGGCCTGCGATATCGCCGATGGCGAAAATGTGCGGTACATTGGTGCGCATTTGCGCATCGACAGGAATGAACCCCCGCTCGCCCACGCTCACTCCCGCCTTGCCCGCGCCGATTTTTGCGCCGTTCGCGCCGCGGCCTACGGCCACCAGCACCAGGTCGTAGCGCTGCTCTCCGGCAGGCGCCTGTTCGCCTTCGAACTTCACATAGATGCCATCGACCCTCGCCTCCGCAGACACGGTACGCATCTTGAGCATGATCCTGTCGAAACGCTTTTCGTTGAGTTTCTGCCACACCTTGACGAGATCGCGATCGGCGCCCGGCATAAGTCCGTCGAGCATTTCCACCACATCGAGCCGCGTGCCGAGCGTCGAATAGACGGTGCCCATTTCCAGGCCGATGATGCCGCCGCCAACAATGAGCATTTTCTTCGGGATTTCGCGCAGCAGCAATGCGCCGGTGGAATCGACGATGCGCGGATCCTCCGGCATGAACGGCAGACGCAGTGCCTGGCTGCCCGCGGCGATGATGGCTTTTTCGAAGCGCACGATTTTCTTTTCGCCGCTTTTGTCCTGACCCTCGCCGCGCGTGACTTCTACTTCTACATGGTGGGCGTCGAGGAAATGTCCATAGCCGCGCACCACTTCGACTTTGCGCGCCTTGGCCATGCCCGCAAGCCCGCCGGTGAGCTTGCCGACCACTTTATTCTTCCAACCGCGCAGCTTCTCCATGCTCACCACTGGCTGGCCATAAGTGATGCCGTGTTCGGCGAGCGATCTGGCTTCGTCCATGACTGCCGCGACATGCAGCAGCGCCTTGGAAGGGATGCACCCGACGTTGAGGCACACGCCGCCGAGTGCGGCATAGCGCTCCACCAGAACAGTGCGCAGTCCCAGATCGGCGGCACGGAATGCTGCGGAGTAGCCACCTGGACCAGCGCCCAGCACCAGCACATCACATTCGCTATCGGTCTTGCCTCGATAGGGCGCAGCCGAGGGTGCAATATCGCGCGCAGGCGAAGGGGTGGCATTGGCCGGTGCGGCGCCCACAGGCGCAGCTGCGGGAGTCTGACTGGATTCGGTGGTGGCGGGTTCGAGCACCACGATGACCGCGCCTTCGGAAACCTTGTCACCCGCCCTGACCCTGACTTCCTTCACCACGCCTGCGTGCGACGATGGCGCTTCCATGGTGGCCTTGTCGGATTCCAGAGCGATGAGCGAATCATCCTTCAATACCGTGTCGCCGGGCTTGACGAACACCTCGATGATTTCGACATTTTTGAAATCGCCGATATCGGGGACTTTGACTTCTATGGTTTTGTTCATTGTAGAAATAGTGAAAGAAAGGCAATTACCACTGGGGACACTGAGGCTACTTCATGGCCGCTGTGGCGGAAACTACAGCACAAGCTTGCGAATGTCGGACATCAGCCCGCACAGATAGGTGGTGAAGCGCGCTGCCGATGCCCCGTCGATGACGCGGTGATCGTAGGAAAGTGAAACCGGCAGCAGCAGGCGCGGTACGAATTCCCTGCCGTTCCATACCGGCCGGGTCTGCGCGCGCGAGACGCCGAGGATCGCGACTTCGGGCGCATTGATGATCGGCGTGAAGAATGCGCCGCCGATGCCCCCCAGGCTGGAAATCGAAAAACAACCGCCCTGCATTTCCGAGGGCGAGAGTTTGCCTTCGCGCGCTCTTGCGGCAAGCTCGGCGCTTTCGCGCGCGATTTCGGCGACCTGTTTACGGTCGGCATCGCGGATTACCGGCACCACCAGTCCGTTAGGCGTGTCGGCGGCGAAGCCGATATGGAAGTATTTTTTCAGGATCAGGTTTTCGCCGCCGGGTTCGAGCGAGGCATTGAATTCGGGAAATTTCCTGAGCGCGGCTATGCTGGCCTTGATAAGAAAGGCCAGCATCGTGACTTTCACGCCGCTCGCTGCCATCTCCTCATTGGATTTGACGCGGAATGCCTCGACGTCGGTAATGTCGGCTTCGTCGTGTTGCGTGACATGCGGGATGCCGACCCAGTTGCGATGCAGATTTGCGCCGGAAAGTTTTTTGATGCGCGACAGCGCGCGCGTCTCGATGACGCCGAATTTGCTGAAATCGACAGGTGGCATTTCCGGAAGGGAAAATGCACCGCCGTCCGCTGCGCCGCTCTTGGATTTGGTGAGTTCTCCTTTGACGAAACCCTGCACGTCCTCGCGCGTGATGCGCCCTTTTGCCGCCGATCCTTTGACGCGCGCAAGTTCGACCCCCAGCTCGCGCGCGAAAGCGCGGATCGACGGACTCGCGTGCGGTACCTGTCCTTGATGCTGATTGGTCTGCGATGCTGGAGGAGATGGCGCCGCAACGGGTAGTGAAGGGTCCGCTGGCGCTGGTTGCACTGCGGCTATGGCGGGTATTGCAGCAGGAGGGGGCTTGACCGGCGCCAGGTCTTCGCCGGATTCGACCACGACGATCACCACGCCTTGCGATACCTTGTCGCCGGGTTTGACCCGGACTTCCTTCACCACGCCCTGATGCGAAGAGGGCACTTCCATGGTGGCCTTGTCGGATTCAAGAGCGATGAGCGAATCCTCCTTCTGCACCGTGTCGCCCGGCTTGACCAGCACTTCGATGATCTCGACATCCTGGAAGTCTCCGATGTCGGGGACTTTGACTTCGATAAGTTTGCTCATGGTCAAAAGTTGAATGGTTTGAACGGGTGTAACGCAGTTAAAGCCAACCGGGCTGGCTACACAGTCTGCGTGGCGGAAAGCGGTTGTGCCTCAACAAATCAGATTGTCCAAGGCGCGGGTTTTTCGGGGTCGATGCCGTACTTGCGGAGGGCATCGGAAACCACTTTCAGCGCGATTTGACCTTCATCGGCGAGCGACTTGAGCGCCGCGACCACCACATAATAGCGATTCACCTCGAAGAATTTCCGTAACTGTTTGCGCGTATCGGATCGTCCGAAACCGTCGGTGCCGAGCGCGACAAACTTGCGGTCCGGGATGCAGGGGCGGATCTGGTCGGCGAAAGTGCGCATGTAGTCGGTTGCCGCGACCACCGGCCCCTTGCGTCCCTTGAGGCATTGCGCGGCATGACACAGGCGCGCGGGCTCGGCCGGGTGCAGCATGTTCCAGCGTTCCGCCGCCATACCGTCGCGGCGCAGTTCGTTGAAGGATGTCGCCGACCAGACATCGGACGCGACGCCCCAGTCGAGCTCGAGCAATTCGCTCGCGGCGATCACCTCGCGGAAGATCGTTCCCGAGCCGAGGAGCTGCACGCGCGGTTTCTTTGCGTCTGGACCTTCGCGGAACAGATACATGCCCTTGAGAATTCCTGCCGCCGCATCCTTTGGCATGGCGGGGTGCGGGTAATTCTCGTTCATCACCGTGATGTAGTAAAAGACGTTTTCCATCTTTTCGTACATGCGCCTGAGACCGTCGTGCAGTATGACCGCGAGCTCGTAGCTGAAGGTGGGGTCATAGGAAACGCAATTCGGGATGGTCGATGCGGCAAGATGGCTGTGACCGTCCTCGTGTTGCAGTCCTTCGCCGTTAAGCGTGGTGCGCCCGGAGGTGCCGCCCAGGAGAAAGCCGCGCGCCTGCATGTCGCCGGCCGCCCAGGCGAAGTCGCCGATGCGCTGAAAGCCGAACATCGAATAGAAAATGAAAAACGGGATCATGTGCTGACCGTGGTTGGCGTAGCTCGTGCCCGCAGCCATCCATGAGCAGAACGCGCCGGCTTCGTTGATGCCTTCCTGAAGGATCTGCCCGGCCTTGTCCTCCTTGTAGAACATGAGTTCGCCGGCATCGACCGGCTCGTAAAGCTGTCCGACGGACGAGTAAATGCCAAGCTGGCGGAACAGGCCTTCCATGCCGAAGGTGCGCGATTCGTCGGCGACGATGGGCACGAGACGCGGGCCGAGTTCCTTGTCGCGCGTGAGTGCGCTGAAGGCGCGCACGAACGCCATGGTGGTCGAAATCTCGCGCTCCTCGGTGCTCTTGAGCAGCGCGTCGAAAATGGAAATCTCCGGCACCTTGAGCGGCGGGATATTGGCGTGCCGCACCGGGAGCGAGCCGCCGAGATTGTCGCGCGCAGCCTTGAGGTACTGGATTTCGGCGCTGTTCTCGGGGGGGCGGTAGAAAGGCGTATCGGCAATGACGTCATCGCCGACGGGGACATTGAAGCGATCGCGGAAAGCCTTGAGCGCAGCGACATCCATTTTCTTCTGCTGGTGCGTGATGTTCTGGCCTTCGCCGGCGCGCCCCATGCCATAACCCTTGACGGTCTTGGCAAGGATGACGGTGGGCTGCCCGGTATGGCGCACGGCAGCGGCATAGGCCGCGTAAATTTTGTACGGGTCGTGGCCGCCGCGATTCAGTCGCCAGATATCCTCGTCGGACATCGACGCGACCATCTGTTTGAGCTCGGGATACTTGCCGAAGAAATGCTCGCGCACATAGGCGCCGTCGCGCGCCTTGAAGTTCTGGTATTCGCCATCGACGGCTTCCATCATGCGCTTTTGCAACAGGCCGTTGTGGTCCCTGGCGAGGAGGGGATCCCAGTAGCGCCCCCAGATGACTTTGATGACATTCCATCCCGCGCCGCGAAAGTCGGATTCGAGCTCCTGGATGATTTTGCCGTTGCCGCGCACCGGCCCGTCGAGGCGCTGCAGGTTGCAGTTCACCACAAAAATCAGGTTGTCGAGCTTCTCGCGCACGGCCAGCGCGATGGCGCCGAGGGACTCGGGCTCGTCCATTTCGCCGTCGCCCATGAACGCCCACACCTTGCGACCCTCGGTATTGAGGATGCCGCGATCCTGAAGATACTTCATGAAGCGCGCCTGATAGATTGCCTGGATGGGACCGAGTCCCATCGATACCGTCGGGAATTGCCAGAAATCCGGCATGAGCCACGGATGCGGGTACGAGGAAATCCCCTTGCCATCGACCTCGCGGCGAAAGTTTTCCAGTTGCTCTTCATCGAGCCGCCCTTCGAGATAAGCGCGGGCATAGACGCCGGGAGCGGAGTGGCCCTGTATGTAAATCAGGTCGCCTCCATGGGTAGCAGAAGGCGCGTGCCAGAAATGGTCGAAACCGACGTCATAGAGCGTTGCCGCGGACTGGAAGCTCGCGATATGCCCGCCCAGCTCGGAATTTTCGCGGTTTGCCCTGAGTACCATGGCGATGGCATTCCAGCGAATCAGGGAACGGATGCGGTGTTCGATTTCATGATTCCCCGGGAGCAGTTCCTCGGCAGCGGGGGGGATGGTGTTGATATAGGCGGTATTGGCGCTGTAAGGCAGATAGGCGCCCGAGCGGCGCGTCTTGTCGATCAGTTGTTCAAGCAGGAAATGGGCGCGTTCCGGACCATCGGCCTCAAGGACGCCTTCGAGAGCCTCTAGCCATTCACGTGTTTCCTGGGGGTCTTTGTCCTGAATCATAAAATTGGGGCGGTCCATCGATTCCTCGGGTATCTGCAGAATTGCGCCTGCTGCTGGCATTTAACCGGGCGGCAGAAGGCTGTATCTGCGGCCCGGAACGTCATTCACAGTTTGTTGAAATTCTACTGCGCTTGGTGATGCGGCGTTGGAAAGCGGCTCAAAATGCTCATGTATAACCTCATACATTCCGCTTTTTCGCCGCTTTCCGCCTTGCCTGACCCGCGCTCGTTACGAATTTCAACAAACTGTAAATACAAGCATTTTGCCAGTTTTCCCGATATGCTGAGCGCATACAGCGACCCGGTACGTCCGCGAGAAAGCGGGAACGGGAAAAGTCTTTAAGAAATCATATAGATTTATAGCGACATCTGATATGTTTATTAAAAAAAGTTTTTAAGTTATTATAAACGTGGACTTTTAGCCTGGATGCCGGTCTGAACAAGAAGAGGGCGTTACAGAGTGAGTAAGATTGATAACGGTGCACGTGCGGCTTCTTCCGGAAGTTTCGCCGTGGGAGGCCGAGTGACATTAGCGCAGGCGTTGCAAATTGTGGCAAAAACCGATCCGGGCAGAGTGCGGTCGCACAATGAGGATTGTGTCGAGTCGCGCCCTGATATCGGTGTGGTTGTGCTCGCCGATGGCATGGGCGGCTACAACGCGGGCGAAGTGGCCAGCGGTATGGCGACTACGCTGATCGCGACGGGGCTTGCCGAGGCGTGGAATGCCAGGGCGCTCGCGCGGCTGAGCCGCGATGAAAGCGTGGCGCTGGCGGAGCGCCTGGTGCGCGATGAGATCGCCAGAGCCAATAGCGCCATATTCAGCGCTGCGCAAAACGATCCGCAGTGCAACGGCATGGGGACGACTCTTGTCACCTGCCTGTTTTATGACGATTTTCTGACGGTGGCGCATATCGGCGATTCGCGCCTCTACCGTTTGCGCGGCGATGTGCTCGAACAAGTGACGCGCGATCATTCGTTGTTGCAGGAGCAGATCGATTCGGGTCTGATCAGCAAGGAAGATGCGCGACTGTCGCACAACAAGAATCTGGTGACCAGAGCGCTGGGAATCGACGAGACGGTCGAACCTGAAGTACATGTGCACGACATACAGCCCGAGGACATGTATTTGCTGTGTTCCGACGGCCTCAACGATATGATCGAAGATGGGGAAATTGAAATGACGCTGGTGGCGTTGCGCTCCAATCCCGATCTTGCCGCAGAGCAGCTTGTGCAGGCGGCGAACGATAACGGCGGCCGCGACAATATCTCGGTCATTTTGGTGAAGGTGTTGAAGGGCTTCGCTGTGCAGCGGGGCTGGTTGGCTCGGCTCAAGGCGTTGTTCTCATAGTCAGTAGATAAGGATTCAGGCCATGGCAAAACTTATACTCAGCGTCGATGGAACGGTACTCAGGGAGTACGGCCTTTCGAAAGAGCGCACCACGATAGGACGCAAACCGCATAACGACATCCAGGTGGACAATCTGGCCGTCTCCGGCGAGCATGCGGCGATCATTACCATACTCAACGATTCATTCGTCGAGGACCTCAATAGCACCAATGGCACCCTGGTCAACGGCAAGCCGATCAAGAAGCATTTTCTGCAGCACAACGACGTTATCGAAATCGGCAAGCACAAGCTCAAGTATTTCAATGACCAGCCTGCAGCGGCCGCATCGGCGGATTTCGAAAAAACCATGATCATCCGCAAGACCGCGCCAGCGCCCGCTCCCGCGCCGGCTGCGCACGCTGCACCGGCAGCGGCAGTAGAAGCCAGCGATACACACACCAATCTCAGGTCGCAGGCCTCGGAAGGGCATGCCGCCATGCCTGACATTCCCACGGTGCAAACTTCCGCGTCTGCGCCTTCCACGGGCGCGGCGCGCGATGCGGCCATCCAGTTGCTTTCCGGATCCGCGGCGGGGCGCTCGATGGATCTTGTCAAGAACCTCACGACCATAGGCAAGCCCGGAACGCAGGTGGCGGTCATCACGCGCCGCCCGGCGGGGTTTTACATCACGCATGTCGAAGGCGCGAGTTTTCCTTCTTTGAACGGGGTGTCGATCGGCGCGCAGGCGCACCAGCTGAACGATCACGACCTGATCGAAATCGCCGGCGTCAAAATGGAGTTTTTCTTCAAGCCCTGACACGGCTACAGACTTGGCGAGGGTGTGTGAATTCGCACATCTTTCCCAGCGGGATATGCGCATACTGAAACTCCGGCAGGCTTTCCCGGCGGGGTGAACATTCCCCGGTAGGTCTGATAAACTGGAAAAAAATCATGCGCCTGAAAATACTCGGCTGCAGCGGCGGGATCGGAGGAGACCAGCGAACCACCTCGATGCTTGTCGATGACGACATTCTGCTCGATGCCGGGACCGGTGTCGGCGATCTCACGCTCGAACAGTTGGCTCGCATCGACCGCGTGTTCGTAACGCATTCGCACCTCGATCATGTCGCATGCATCCCGTTCCTGGTCGATACGGTGTGCTGGATGCGTACCAAGCCCATCATCGTGCATGCGACGCGTCAGACTATTCAAACGCTCAAGGAACACCTTTTCAACTGGAAAATCTGGCCGGATTTTGCGCAGATTCCCGATCCAGGCAATCCGTTCATGGTGTACCGGGAAATGGAAGTCGGCGAGACAGTGACGGTGGGAACGCGCAAATTTACCGCGATCGCCGCAAACCATGTCGTACCGGCAATCGGCTATCTGCTCGACAGCGGCAAAGGCAGCCTGCTGTTCAGTGGCGACACCACGATCAACGACGAGCTTTGGGCCGCGGCCAACCGCGCCGAGAATCTGCGCTACTTGATAGTTGAAACGGCGTTCTCGAATAAGGAACGCGAGATTGCGATCGCTTCCAAGCATCTGTGCCCGAGCATGCTTGCGGAGGAACTGGTAAAGCTGCAAGTTTCTCCTGAAATATTCATCACCCATCTCAAGCCAGGCGAGGTCGCCCTCACCATGAGCGAGATTGAAAAGGACGCCGCACAATGGCATCCGCGCATGCTTGAAAACGGGCAGGTTTTCGAGTTCTGAACCATTTGCAATGGCCGCTGCCGGCTGAAGAGGATTTGCTATGAGTGCCATTCTCGACCAGAAAGCAGGAGGTTCCGCAAACGTCGCGGACATGACGACCAAACTGGCTTTCTCCAAGAAGCTGCAGGCCGTCACCAACCGCATACATTCGACGTCGAACATCGACGAGATCATGCTCGATGTCACGCGCGACATCTGTCAGCTCTTCGATGCCGATCGGCTCTCGATCTACGTATTGGGCGATGACGGGCAATCGATCGTGTCCAAGGTCAAGTCGGGACTGAATTCGTTCAAGGACATCAAGCTGCCGCTGTCGGAAAGCAGCATCGCCGGTTTCTGCGCGCTCAACAAGCGCTTCGTCAATATCAAGGATGTGTACGACGACGTAGAATTGCGCGGTTACTCTCCCAACCTCGCGTTTCTCAAGGCGGTCGATCAGCGCACCGGCTACCGCACGCGGCAGATGATGGTCGCGCCCATCCTGGCGATGGAAGGAGGCGAGCTCATCGGCGTGATCCAGGTTATCAACCATCTTCCGGGGACGCCTTTCCCGCCCCTCGCCGAAGAGGGCATGGTTGAACTGGGCAAGACGCTTGCCATCGCATTCCGCGTGCGCCAGCAGGTTCCCGGGCATGCCAAATCGAAATATGAATACCTGGTTATCGACAGTGTGATATCCGAGGGAGAACTCGAGCTGGCAACGCGCACGGCGAGGCGCAAGAACAAGAATGTCGAGGACATCCTCATCGACGAATTCCAGGTCAAGCCTGCCGCGATAGGATCGAGCCTGGCCAGATTTTTCGGCGTGGAGTATGAGCCGTTCAAGGCAGAGCGCATCAAGCCCATTGACCTGCTAAGGAACATCAAGCGCGATTATGCCGAGAGCAACCAGTGGCTGCCCATCGAGGACGGCAAGAGCGGCATCGTCATACTGGCGACCGATCCGGAGCGCTTGCGCAGCTCGCGCATGATCGAGAACGTATTTCCGCGCGCGAAGTTCATTTACAGGGTTTGCACGCAACGCGATTTCGACGCCAACCTGAACCAGTTTTTTGGCGAGATTGGCATGGGCAGCGATTCGATCGGCGATCTGCTATCGAGTCTCGATGACGAGTCCGAGGATGGCGGAACGAACATCGCCGACGAAGCTTCGTTGGCGTCGGACAACGAGCTGGTGAAGCTGGTCAACAAGATCATCGTCGATGCCTACAACCAGGGTGCGTCGGACATCCACATCGAGCCCGTTCCCGGCAAGGGCAAGACCGGCGTGCGTTTTCGCAAGGACGGCGCGCTGCAAAATTACATCGAAGTCCCGGCAAGTTATCGCAGCGCGCTTACCGCGCGCCTCAAAATCATGTGCGATCTCGACATTTCCGAGAAACGCAGGCCGCAGGATGGCAAGATCAAGTTCAAGAAGTTCGGTCCGCTCGACATCGAGCTGCGCGTCGCAACCATTCCCACAGCGGGCGGCGTGGAGGACGTGGTGATGCGTATTCTCGCCGCCGGCGAACCCATCCCCCTCGACAAACTGGGGCTGTCGGACCACAACAAGGAACGCCTCAAGAGTTGTGTCTCCAAGCCTTACGGATTGTTCTTCGTGTGCGGGCCGACCGGCTCGGGCAAGACCACGACGCTGCATTCGGTACTCGGTTTTCTCAATACGACAGAGACTAAAATCTGGACCGCCGAAGACCCGGTCGAAATCACCCAGAAGGGCTTGCGCCAGGTGCAGGTCAACAACAAGGCGGGCTACACCTTCGCCATGGCGATGAAGGCTTTCCTGCGCGCCGATCCCGACATCATCATGGTCGGTGAAATGCGCGACAAGGAAACCACCTCGACCGGCATCGAAGCGTCGCTCACCGGCCATTTGGTGTTCGCCACGCTGCATACCAACAGCGCGACCGAGTCTATCGTCCGTCTTCTCGACATGGGCATGGATCCGTTCAACTTCGCCGACGCCCTTCTGGGTGTGCTCGCGCAACGCCTTGCCAAGCGACTGTGCAAGTGCAAGAAGGAATTCACGCCGTCGCAGGAAGAGGTCAAGCACATGCTCACCGAATACTGCGAGGAGCTCAAGAATACCCAGGAGTTCGCCAAGGACCCGCAGATCGGTTACAAGAAAGTGTTTGACACCTGGGCCAGGGATTTTAACGTCGGCAAGCCCGAGTTCAGGATGTACAAGCCTGCCGGTTGCGATATCTGTTCGGGGAGCGGCTACAAAGGGCGCGTGGGTCTGCACGAACTGCTGATCGGAAGCGATACTATCAAGAAAAATATCCAGGAACATGCGCGCGTGGCGGAAATGTTCGTCACGGCGCTCAACGAAGGCATGCGCACCCTGAAAATGGACGGCATCGAAAAGGTGTTGCAGGGTATCACCGATATGGTGCAGGTACGCGCGGTGTGCATCAAGTGATGGGGCGGATGATGTATTTTTTCGATCATGCCTGTGTGCACGCAAATTTGTTCCGCATGATTCTTTATTTTGCCGGGCAGGCTGTGTAAATGACGTCGCTAGCCGATACCCAGGCCATCTCGCGGGGCTTCGACGAGCGCATTTTCACCTCGCTCGAATACCTCAACCGTATCGGTGTGGCGCTGTCGCAGGAAAAGGATATCAACCGCCTGCTCGAGACCATCCTCACCGCTGCCAAGACCATCACCCGCGCCGATGGCGGCACGCTTTACCGCCTCATCGACGACAAGCTGCAGTTCGAGATCATGCTCAACGATACCCTCAAGATCGCCATGGGCGGCACTACCGGCAATCCCGTGCCTTTCTACCCGATTCCGCTGCACGATCTCGAAGGCAAGCCCAACAATTCAATGATCGCCGCGTACGCCGCGTTGCACGACGAATCGGTCAATATTGCCGATGCCTATGTGGCGGAAGGTTTCGATTTTTCGGGGACGCGCAATTTCGACAAGAAAACCGGCTACCGCTCGACGTCCTTCCTCACCATTCCGATGAAAAACCACGAGAATGAAATCATCGGCGTGCTGCAGTTGCTCAATGCGCGCGATGCCGACAGCAGCGAAGTCGTGCCTTTTACCGTGGAGGATCAGCGCCTCGCCGAGTCGCTTGCGTCGCAGGCAGCGATCGCACTCACCAACCGCCTGTTGATCGATCAACTCGAAGTGTTGTTCGAGTCGCTGATCAAGCTCATCAATACCGCCATTGACGACAAGTCGCCCTACACCGGAGGCCACTGCGAACGTGTTCCCGCGCTCACCATGATGCTTGCGGAGGCGGCGGCGGCCACGACGGAAGGGCCGCTCAAGAGTTTCACCATGGCAGACAGAGACCGTTACGAGCTCAAGATCGCCGGCATGCTGCACGACTGCGGCAAGATCACCACGCCGGTGCATGTGGTGGACAAAGCGACCAAGCTGCAGACAATTTACGACCGCATTGCCCTGCTCGATACGCGTTTCGAAGTGCTCAAACGCGATGCCGAAATCGATATGCTGCGCGCCAGAATTGCGGCACTCAGGGTAGGCGACGAGGATTCGGCCGCGCGCGCCGAGGCCGATTTTCGCGCCAAGGTGAAACAATACGAGGAGGACCGCCAGTTCCTGCACAGGCAGAACGTAGGCGGCGAGCGTATGAGTCCCGAAGATCAGGCGCGCGTCAACAAGATCGCCGCCTATCCGTACCGCAACGAAACAGGCGAGACCGTTCCCTTCCTGACCGCCGACGAACGCGACAACCTCAATATTCCCTACGGTACTCTCACGCCGCAGGAGCGCGAGATCATCAATTACCATATCGTCGCCACCATCAAGATGCTCGAGGCGCTGCCGTGGCCCAAGCACCTCAAGAACGTCCCGGAATATGCGGGCGGCCACCATGAGCGCATGGACGGCAAGGGCTACCCGCGCGGTTTGAACCGCGACCAGATGTCTTTGCAGGCGCGCGTCATGGGCATCGCCGACATTTTCGAAGCACTCACCGCGAAAGACCGCCCCTACAAGCCCGGCAAAACCTTGAGCGAGTCACTGTACATTCTCGGCAAATTCAAGCTCAACGGTCACATCGATCCGGATCTCTTCGATGTCTTCGTGCGCGAAAAGGTATATCTCAATTACGCGCGGCAATTTCTCGATGCGGCGCAGATCGACGCCGTCGACGAGGCTGCGATTCCGGGGTTTCGGCCTTAAGGAGCCGAGAAATAATAACTTGAACATTCTGGCCGCACTGACGGGCGCGCTGCGGCGTTGCCGGTCGCTTGCAGGGAGCAGCCATGCGGCGCGCCCGGCGTCTTGCATCGCATCCCGCCAGCGCCCCCGCAATTGTCCAACTTATTATTTCTCGGCTCCTAACGGATATTCAAGTTCTGTACACAGAGGAAAATACCAAAACCGCTGAGCGCCAAAACGCCAAGAACCTT
>Ga0315281_10001811_pt1 | contig 31675 bp, 29 predicted proteins | sample YL17G07_0_MG_FD_204540 | JGI IMG/M metagenome (GOLD analysis project Ga0315281, IMG submission 204540) | Sediment microbial communities from Yellowstone Lake, YNP, Wyoming, USA - YL17G07_0 | ecosystem: Environmental > Aquatic > Freshwater > Lake > Sediment | place: USA: Wyoming | collected...
AATAACGCAGCTATTTTAACATATACCCGTATGCATTCCAACTAAAAGCGACGATCTTCAGGTTTATAAATCCGTTTTTATCACATACCATCAAGGGGTTCCTGTATTTTCGTTCAGACACTAATTAGTAAGTTAAGAATCAAATTCTACTCAAAAGGGCAGGAATATTTTGCCACAGACCCTATGATTAAAAAGGTAAGTCGCTCTTAAGGTATATTTAAGTCTGGACAGACAAAAAATAGACCGAAAGGAGACTTGCATGAACAACATTAGCAGACTCGATTTCACGGGTCAACAGATTTATGTCGGCATGGACGTTCATAAAAAAAGTTGGAGCATCAGCATTTTTACAGATCAGTTTGAACATAAGACCTTTTCACAACCTCCGGAGGTTGGGGTGCTGGTAAACCAGCTCAAACGCAATTTCCCGGGTGCGGCCTATAAATCTGTCTATGAAGCCGGGTTCTCCGATTTCCGGATAAACGACCGACTGCAAGAGCAGGGCATCCAGTGTCTTGTTGTCAATCCGGCCGATGTCCCGACTATGGACAAGGAACGCGCGACCAAAACCGATCGCGTTGACTGCCACAAGCTTGCCAGGAGCCTCAGAAACGGCGAGATCGATGGGATATTCCCGGCCCAAGGCCGAGGATCGCAGCCTTCTGCGCACGCGGGGCAGCATGGTAAAGAAACAAACGCGTTGCAAGAATAAAATCAAGTCAGTTTTGTGTTTCTACGACATCATCATCCCGGATGACTTCGCCAATGTTTACTGGTCCAATCGATTTATCAATTGGATTGAATCTGTCCGTATGGAACAAGCCAGCGGCAACCTTGCGTTCAAGGCCCATCTATACGAACTTTAGCATATCCGGAGAATCATTGCCGACCTGAACCTGGGCATCCGGGCACTTGCCAAGTCGGATGAATATCGAGAAAACGTCCGGATATTGAAGACCGTGCCGGGAATCAGCATCCTCACCGCCATGACGCTCCTGACGGAGCTGTATGATATCAGTTGTTTCAAGACGCTCGACAAGCTCTGTAGTTATGTCGGACTTATCCCCAATACTGATTCCAGCGGGGAAACAGACTACAAAGCCGGCATGACCGGCAGGCGGAACGCCCATCTTCGGATCATATTGATCGAAAGCGCGTGGACGGCTGTCCGGAAGGACCCAGCCCTGATGATGGCATTCAACGAACTGTGTAAAAACATGACAAAAACCAAGGCCATTGTCCGGATCGCCAGAAAGCTGTTAAACCGTATCCGCTATGTCCACATTGCTCTTGCCAAGGAGATAGACATATGCTATATTGCATACGCTATGTTGAAACAGACATTAGATTTGAGCCTTGTTGAAATCAACAGGAAAGGGAGGAAAGATTAATGAAGAGGTATTTAGGATGTTTCGTTTTGGGTTTAACTTTTTTTCTCAACGTTCAGCCGGTATTTGCGCAGACGAATATGGAGCACCAAATCCTGAAAAAGGATATGGAGTCTCTCAGGGAAGGCCAGGCGGGGCTCAAGAAGGACATTCAGGAGCTCAAGAAACTCATTCAGGGCATTAAACAGGCGCCGGCTGGACCGGGTGGTGACTTCAAAGAAGCGATCATCGACATTAAGGGCGCTCCGATCAAAGGAGACAAGAATGCAAAACTCGTATTATTGGAATTTTCAGATTATCAATGACCATTCTGTGGAAGACACGTCCGTGAGACGGGTCCGCAGATAGATAAGGAATACATTGAAACCGGAAAAATAAGGCACGTGTTTATGGAGTTCCCTCTGGATATGCACAAGAATGCGTTCAAGGCGTCAGTAGCCGGCCTGTGCGCGGGAGACCAGGGAAAGTTCTGGGAAATGAATGAAAAGCTGTTTAACAACACAACAAACAATCCGACTTATCTGGAGCAGGAAAATTTATTGAAACTCGCGGAAGGCTTCGGACTGGATATGACGGCGTTCAAGGCCTGCATGGAAAGCGGGAAGCACGATGCCGAGATCAAGAAGCGCATTGCTGAAGGTCAAAACAAGGCCGGGATAACCGGCACGCCGGCATTTCTCCTGGGTTATATGACGCCTGACGGCAAGGTGAAGGCGACAAAAAAAATAGTGGGAGCAGGACCGTTTTCGAATTTTAAGACCGCGATAGATGAGCTGCTTTCAAAAAAATAGGTGAAGGTCGGAGAGCGGGGTATTGCCCCGCTCTCTGACCTTTTTACCGCGAGCTTGAGGAATACATATCCCTTCCCCCGCGGCGCCGGCCGGCAGTTCCTGGTGTTCGTGAACCCCCTGTCACATCCATATTGTCGGATATATCCACTGCAATGCTTCACCATATATCATCTCGCGAATCACTCTGTCACGACCCTGATCACGTTTTGATATTTCCCGGATAATCTTCTATAATGACTTTCGCGTATCGCGGTGCATCAATGCCGGATGCCCGTGCGCCGTCACTTCAGAGGTCTGTTAAGGACTCAGCGGATATGATATCGGATTTTTTGAAAAACCTTCAGGTCGTTCTTTCCGGGGCACTCGCCTCATTCCGGAAGAACAACGACCTGTCCGCGGCGTCGTCCCTTGCCTTTTCCGCGACCCTTGCACTTATCCCCGTGCTTTTATTGTTCACTCTTCTCCTGGGCGTTGTGATCGGTTCGTCCAGCGGGGCCATGGCCAGGACGCAGGAACTGCTTCTCCAGTTAATCCCCGCCTACAGTCAGGATATTTTGCGAGAGGTGCGGTCCATCGCATCGCACCGGGGCGCCATCGGACTTCTGAACATGCTGGTGCTGCTCTGGACAATGACATCGCTCGTGGGGGACATGCGAAAGTCGCTGGGCATTGTGTTTCGGAAAAAACAGACCCACCCGTTTCTCGTGGAAATCCTGCTCGATGTCGCGATAGGCATTTTGTTTCTGATGGCGCTGACTGCCATCGCGGTGGCCGGAATTCTTGTCGCCTTGGCCGGACGCGAGAGCCATCCGCATCCGGCCCTCAGGTACATTGAAGGTGCGGCGCCGTTCCTGTTAATCACGGCTGTTGTCTTTCTGCTCTATCTGGTATTTTCTGACGGTCGCCGCATCATCCACCTCGTGACCGGCGCCCTCGCAACGTTTTTCCTCTGGTCCGCCATGCGGCCGGCCTTTCACCTCTTTCTCCTGTACAATCCCGGATACGGGTTCGCTTTCGGTTCCTTCAAGTCGCTTTTCGTGGTGATTATCTGGATCCATTTATCGTTCGTCGCGTTCCTTGCAGGCGCGGAGATCGCAGCGAACCTGGGCGGAATGCAACGGTCTTCATCAGGAAACTGATGGAGGAGGGAAAACACGTTCCTCACGTACCATCGGCAAATACGTCACGTGCTCTGAAAAGGGGAGTATTATCTTCAGCGGGGGTGGCCGGGGAAAGGAAATGTACTCCGTACTGAAAGGCAGGGTGGCAACCCGCAAGGGGACGAGGAACTCGATGTGGCCTCTGAAGGAAAATATAGGGAAAGAGGCATTCGAGAAGACGCGGGCGGGGAACTTCGCATGCGCTTGCGGAGGGAGTTGCAAAATGAAAGAGAAAGAGGGATAATTCAGTGATCAGGTTTCCGTCTCTCCGGGGGTGAGGCCATGATACCCGCCATATTATGAAATTCAAGATCGACCTGCACGTCCACACAAAATACAGCGGCGACAACGATTCTGATCCCGAGGAAGCGGTCGTTCGCGCTATTGAACGCGGTCTCGACGGCATCGCCTTTACCGAGCACTATTCCTACGAAGCCTCGGAGCCCGTCGAGGGCCTGAAGGAAAAGTACAGGGACCGCATCCTGATCTTCCGGGGTGTGGAGTTTTCCGCGGCGGAAGGGCATTGCCTCATTTATGGCGTTAATACGGACACGCTGTCGATCAAATACGCTTTGGTTAAAGATGTCATACAGGTCGTTCAACAGGCAGGCGGCGTGGTGATCCCTTCTCACCCCTATCGGTCGGTGAACAGCATGGGCGACCTCGTACGGAACGTGCCTGGCCTCTGCGCGATCGAGGGATACAACGGCTGCAATATGCACGCGTTTAACGTGAAGGCGCTCGAGGCGGCCGAGGCCCTGAAACTTCCCTATACCGGCGGTTCGGACGCGCACACGCCCTCGGAGGTCGGCTCGTGCTTTACAGAGTTCGATGATGTTTTAACCGCTGAGAATTTAATCGAGGTGTTAAAGGCCGGGAAATTCCGGGGAGTTGATACCCGAAAAATATCCCGATTGATGATAAACAGTTTTTAGTCACCTGCAAGCGTGCCACTTCATCCTTGTTTCGCGTTTATCGAAAAGCGAGCTCACTCCCTGGGCTGCGAGAGACGCCCTTACGGTTCCGGCTCGTCCGGGTTACGTATCAGCAAAAGTTCTGCGTTATAAAAATCCTGTCATCCGGGGCGATGCTCACGCCGATGCCTTCATGTCTCCAATGGGGCGTAAGAATATTCTTTCTGTGTCCCGGGCTTTTCATCCATCCCCGCACCGTTATTTCCGCGATCTTTTCCTGTGAATTCCAGTCATAGAATGCGTCGCCGTTTATCGTGGTAACGGAATCATACAGGTTGTTCAGAGCGATGTTCTCGGCGCCCATATGAATTGTCCTGTTGCTTCGGACAGCGCACTGATACCCCCCCTGCCGGTATCGGTACGAGAAGTCATGTCCTTCCGGGGAGTAATGGTCAAAGTAGTTTCTCCTGGCCATGTCCTGGCTGTGGTTCCTTCCGATATCCGCAAGCGCATCATTCCATTCGAGTTGCGTCAAACCCTGTTTTTGTCGTTCTTTATTGATAAGGGCGTGGACCAGCTTTTCCAGGCCGGCCGCGGATATCTTCGGTTGCGGTCGCTTCCTGAGCGAGACGGGGTCGGTCCGTGAAGGGGCCGAGGCGCAGGAAAACAGGAATAGCGCGCATATCATGATACTGATCATCTTCTGAAAATGATTGACAATCAAAATCATATTCTCCGCAGCGTCGCGATGGTCGCTCCCCAGCCTCCCGCATTTTCTCCGGCTGTTTTGTATGATTCTACATATGAGAGTTTGCGGAGGATCGATTCAACAGTTGGATCCTGTGTATTGGAATGTCGCTGCAATGCAGCAACTATAAGCCATTAAGATCGTATTGACAAGAACTTTTCCCAAATCTGGTAAATGATCTTGAGGTGGTTTCTCGGGAGACGGCAAACAGTGCGCCAAGTTTGGAGCAATCCTCCCATAAAATGCGTAGAGCAACATTACACCCGTATGCTTTCCTGGTCCCACATCCATAGACAAAAAGACGCGAGGCCATTTTTCCCTTGCATTCCTTGGTTTACTGTGTTAAAAGTAGCCAACACTCTGGGAAATTCCTTGAAGAGTGGGCATTTTTTGCCCACTCTTTTTATTTGGGGGTTTGAATGTCTGATATTGCGGAGCAGATCCGGCGGATACTGAATCCGATCCTCGAATCGCTGGGTTTGTCGCTCTGGGACCTGGAGTTCCATAAACAGGGGCCCCAGTGGCTTCTCCGGATCTTTATTGACCGCGAATCCGGTGGTGTCACGCTGAATGAGTGCGAGACCGTGAACAGAGACCTCGGCGCGGCGCTGGACGTGGAGGACATCATTTCGCACCCATATACCCTTGAGGTATCGTCACCCGGTCTTGATCGGACACTTTCGAGGCCCGAGCACTATACCCGTTTTACGGGAAGCATGGTAAAGATAAAGACCTTCCAGCCCATCAACGGGCAGAAGGTCTTCCACGGAACGCTTCTTGGATTGGTTGAGGGCATGGTCAACGTGGAACTCGAAACGGGAACGGTCCTTGAAATACCGATGACCGGTATAACCAAAGCCTCGCTTGAGGTGGAGTTTTAGCCGTTAATAATTTGCAGGCGAAAATAGTGCTTGAGGGATTAAATGATTAAGGTACTTACCGCACAGATGTTTTCTTAATCTCTGAAAAATAATATAAAGATCTATCAGGAGGATAATAACGTATGAGTCAAGAGCTGATTCATGTGATCGATCAGATCAGCAAGGAAAAGGGCATTTCGAAAGAGATGGTCGTTGAGGCGGTTGAGTCGGCGCTGGTGAGCGCGGCCAAGAAGAAGTACGGCGCCCAGCGGATCGCGGTGCAGATCGACCCCAAGCGGGGAGATATCATCATGTACGCCTACAAGAAGGTCGTGGCGGAGGTCTCGAACCCGGATGAGGAGATCACCCTTGAAGAGGCGCTGGCGCTCTACCCGGAAGCGCAAATGGATGGAGAGGTCCCCTTGCAGGTGGAGTTCCAGGGCTTCGGCAGGATCGCGGCGCAGACCGCCCGCCAGGTCATCGTGCAGAAAGTGCGCGAGGCCGAGCGCGAGGTCATTCTCAGGGAGTTCAACGACAAGATCGGCCAGTTAGTGAACGGCATAGTCCTGCGCCATGAGAAGGGCGCCTACTACATCGATCTCGGCAAGACCGAAGCCGTTTTGCCCGCGCGCGAGCAGGTGCCGCGCGAGAGCTACCGCAGGGGAGACCGCGTCAGGGCCTATGTGCTGGAGGTCCGCGACACCTCGAAAGGTCCGCAGGTGGTCCTTTCCCGCGCCCATCCGGATTTCGTCTCCCGGTTGTTCGAGATGGAAGTGCCGGAAATTTACGAGAATATCGTTGAGGTCAAGGTGGTTGTTCGCGAGGCGGGAGACCGCACGAAGATAGCTGTGGCGTCAAAAGAACCGCAGGTTGATCCGGTCGGCGCGTGTGTTGGAATGAAGGGTTCCCGGGTGCAGGCCGTGGTCCGGGAGCTGCGGGGAGAGAAGATCGATATCATCCCCTGGTCCGAAGATCCGCGCATTTTTATCGCAAAGGCATTGAGCCCCGCCGTGGTTGAGAAGGTAGGCGTGACCGAGGAAGACCGCTCGGCGTTGATCGTGGTCGCCGATTCCCAGCTTTCACTCGCCATCGGGAAAAAAGGCCAGAACGTAAGGCTTGCGGCAAAACTCACCGGCTGGAAGATTGATATCCTGAGTGAATCGGAATACGATCAGGAGCGGCAAAAGGAACGTGAGCAGGAGATCGAAGCGGCGATCGTTGAAGAAACGCGGAAACTGGCTGAGGAGAACGAAGCTGCCGAGAACATGGAAGCCGAGGTCGCCGGGACCGCCTCTGATGATGCGCAGACAGGGTCAGGCCTGACAAGCATCGCGGGCGTAGGCCAGAAAACAGCGGAGCTGCTCATTGAGGCAGGCTTTGATACGGTGGAGAAAATTGCCGCCATGTCCGATGAGGATATGCTTGCGATCCCCGGTATCGGCGAAAAAACAGCGCAAAAGATACTGTTGTCCGCGCGCATGCTCATCGTGAAGTAGGCCTTTCCCGCACGGTGGATAAGATGAACCATGGGCCGGAAAGAACGTGTATCGGCTGTCGGGGCGTGTTTGAGAAGGACGCCGTGGTGCGGATCGTCGCCGGACCTCCCGGCATCGTTATCGACTACCGGGAGAAACTCCCGGGCCGCGCGGCCTATGTCTGTCCAACGGTGGAGTGCATAACAAAAGCGCTGAGCAAAGAAAACCTTTCGCGCTCGCTGCATTGCAAGGCCAGGTCGCCGGAGGCGGAGGTCTTTATTGCTCAACTGGCGGCGCTCATTACGGAGAAAATCAAAGCGCTCATTGTAATGTCGGCCAAGGCGGGAAAACTGGCGGCTGGATACTCCGCGGTCCATGATGCTGTGGAGAAAGGTCGTGTTTCCATGCTCCTGTACGCGCTCGACCTGTCCGAAGGGACGAAGGAGAAAGTGGCGACCCCCGCTGCCGCAGCAGTGCGGCGGACGGCGCTTTTCACCCGGGAAGAGCTTGGGACACTGCTTAATCGTGAACTGGTCGGGGTGATCGGAATAGAGGACAAAGGACTCTCCAATGCGCTCTGGAAAGAGACCGAAAGATTAAAGGGCTTGATAAAAATCAGTGAGTAGAGTAAAATGCGACTTTCAATAACAATCTTTTGGGGGTATTTGATTTTATGACGGTGATCAGGGTGCACGAGTTGGCCAAAAAAATGGGAGTCGAAAGCAAAGACATCATCTCCGTCCTCGAGAAGATGGGCATTAAGAGCAAAACTCCGTCGAGCGGTCTTGATGACAAGGAGGCCAAGTCCCTGATCGAGAAGTTGAAGGCGATACGAAAAGACAAGGAAAAAGACAAGGTAAAGAAAGAACCGGCCGATATAATCGTATCTAAAGAGGACCGGATGAAGAAAGCCGCGGCACTCATTGGAAAATTTTCCTCAACGCTCGAAAAACCAGGGGCAAAACCTAAACCAGCTTCTGTCCCTCCACCGAAGCCGACCCTTCCCGCTCCGCCGGTCATTCCGCCCGCATCCCAGGCAGCGCCGGTTCAGCCTGCCAGGGCTGAAGAAATAAGCGTATCAATTCAACCCGCGCAAGCCGACACACAACCTCAGCAGGTCGCGACAGCGCAGCCGGCCTCAACGCCGCAGCGTTCAGGCACGCCGCCGCGGCCAGGCTACACACCGCAGCGTCCAGGCACGCCGCCGCGGCCAGGTTTCGCACCGCAGCGCCCTGGTGTGCCGGTTCGGCCAGGCTTCTCACCGCAGCGTCCAGGCGCGCCGCCGCGGCCAGCGGGGCGGCCCATTGAAAGATCCTCTTTCAGATCGCCGTTGCTTGAACCCGCACAGCTGCCGCCTTCCTTGATGCCGATGCCCGGCAAACCATCCAAGAAAAAGTGGCAGAAAAAAAGTGAGTTCGAGAGCAAGACAGATCGGGAGTTCCGTGAGAAGCCATCATTCAAGAAACTTCCCGATCTCAAGACGCTGCCCCTCGGCAAAAGACCGCACAAGAAAGACGAACGACATGCGCCGCAGACCGATGTGGCCGATATCACCAAACCAAGAAAGAAGGTCGTCAAGATACAGGAAGGCTGCACCATCAAGGAATTCGCCGAGGTAATCGGTCAAAAGGTCAGCGATGTGATAAAGAAGCTCATGGTCAACGGCATCATGGCGACGCAGAACCAGTCTATGGATACCGATGCAGCCATGCTCCTTGCCGAGGAATACGGCATCAAGGCCGAGATCACGAGCATAGAGACGGCCGAAGATATTCTGGAGGAAAAGGCCGATACGGCCGAATCCAAAATAATGCGGCCGCCAGTGGTCACCATCATGGGGCATGTGGACCATGGAAAGACGTCGCTCCTCGATGCTGTTCGTGAAACGAACGTGGTCTCGAGGGAAGCAGGAGGCATTACCCAGCATATCGGCGCCTACCAGGTGAGTCTGAAAGGACGCGACATTACGTTCCTCGATACGCCGGGCCACGCGGCGTTTACGGCAATGCGCGCCCGCGGCGCACAGATAACGGACATCGTGGTCCTCGTCGTTGCCGCCGATGACGGCGTGATGCCGCAAACGCGCGAGGCAGTCAACCACGCCAAAGCAGCCGGCGTTCCCATCATCGTAGCGATCAACAAGATCGATAAACCCGAAGCCAAGCCGGACCGGGTCAAGCAGGAACTCGCGGAGTTTGAACTCATACCCGAGGAATGGGGCGGTCAGACCATCTTCTGCGAAGTATCGGCGAAGAAAAAGGTCGGCCTCGAACATCTGCTCGAGATGATACTTATTCAGGCCGATGTGCTTGAACTCAAGGCGAATCCGGACAAAATATCGCGTGGCACGGTTATCGAAGCCAAACTTGACAAGGGTCGCGGCCCGGTAGCAACAGTGTTGGTCCAGTCCGGGACCTTGAAGGTGGGGGACTACTTCGTGACCGGAGCGCAGTTTGGAAAGGTGCGGGCGCTCATTAACGATAAGGGTGAACGGGTGGAGAGCGCCGGACCGTCCATGCCGGCGGAAGTCATCGGTTTTTCGAATGTTCCGCTTGCGGGCGATCGTTTTGTGGTGCTCGAGGAGGAACGCAAGGCCCGTCAGATCGCTGAGAGCAGGCAGGCCAAGCAGCGAAGCGCTGAAATGGCCACTATGAAGAAGGTCACACTCGAAGATCTCCATGCCCAGATCCAGGAAGGCGTGGTCAAGGGACTCAATATCGTGATCAAGGCTGACGTGTCAGGTTCCGCGGGAGCCATCGTGGATTCACTCGAAAAGCTGTCTACTTCTGCCGTCAAGCTCAAGGTCATCCACAGTTCCGTGGGTGCGATAACGGAAACGGACGTGATGCTTGCCGCCGCGTCGAACGCCATCATCATCGGTTTCAGCGTCCGTCCGGAACCCAAGGCAACCGAACTGGCGCTGCGCGAGGGAGTGGATATCCGCCTGTACAACATCATTTATAACGCCATCGATGATATCAAGGCGGCCATGGAAGGCCTGCTTGAACCGACGCTGAAAGAGCGCATCCTCGGACGCGCGGAAGTGCGCCAGACCTTTCATGTGTCCAAGGTCGGCACAATCGCGGGATCGTATGTCGTGGATGGCCTCCTCTCCCGCCAGTGCGACGGGGTCCGGGTGATCCGGGACAATGTGCTCGTGTATACGGGAAAATTTCATTCGCTCAAACGGTTCAAGGACGACGTACGCGAGGTGCAGGCAGGATATGAGTGCGGTATCGGCATTGAGAACTTCAATGACCTCAAGGTCGGCGATATCGTGGAAGCGTATGTGATCGACAAGGTGGCCGGAAAATTGTAAGGCGCTCGACATGCATCCGGGGGCGCTTTCCATGATATCCGGCAATGCTTGAGCAATGTTTATCGGTGTTTGTGCCATAGAGATACAGATGTTTCTGAAGCGCTTCCGGCTGCCTGCCACGGTCTTCTGAGTTCAATTATGGCCAAACCAACCTATAAGAGATCAGTACGTGTCGGCGACCAGATGAAACAGGAGATCGCCGATATCCTGATGAGAAAGATCAAGGATCCCCGAATAGGGTTTGTCACGGTGACCGACGTCGAGTTGTCTGATGACCTCAGAAATGCAAAGGTCTTTGTGAGTATCTACGGCGGCGACAAGGAAGAAACTTTCAAGGGCTTGAAAAGCGCCGCGCCATTTATCAGGTTGGAACTCGGCAGACGGATGACGATGAGGTGCGTTCCGGAAATACTGTTCCGCTACGACAGTACGGTCGAGCAGGGAGCGCATATCATGGAACTTCTGCACGAGCTCGAGGAAAAGCGGACGACTGAAGAGAAGGAAAAGAAAGACCCTGAGCATGAGTAACCTTGCGATTATCGCCGAGGCGCTGAAAGGGTGCGCGAGCGTCCTCATTTCCACGCATAAAAGCCCTGATGGAGACGCCCTCGGAGCTCAACTGGGGCTCATGCTCGCGCTGGAAAAAATGGGCAAGACAGTGGCCGCTCACAATCTGGATCGTGTGCCGGAGATTTATCGTTTCCTGCCGCAGAACCATCGGATCAGGACCGGCAAGCCGGTGCAGTGCCGGTATGACGCGTATATTGTCGTTGATGCGGATCCGCCGCGAACAGGACTGTTTGACAAGACCTATCCCGCCGACATACTGATCAATATCGACCATCACATAACAAATCCTCTTGAATGGCCGCTTACCTGGCTCGATACAGCCGCGTCCGCCACCGGCGAGATGGTTTTTAAGCTTATCAAAGAGCTCGGTGTCAGGATCGATCGGGAGATCGCCCTCTGTCTCTATGCCGCGATATTTACGGACACAGGGTCCTTCCGATATTCAAATACCACGCCGGAATGCATGAGAATAGCGGCAACGCTGATCGAATCCGGCGCCGACCCCTGGCTCGTCACGGAAAATGTATATGAATCATTTTCGTTCCCGCGCTTAAAACTTCTTGGCGCTGTAATAGCGAACATGGAACGGAACGGGAATGGAAGGACGACCTGGGCCGTGGTGACCGATGAGTTATTTCGCCAGACCGGGACCACGGCTGAGGACACTGATAACTTCGTGAATTTCGTGCGGTCCGCCAAAGGTGTTGAGGTGGCGGTCCTGTTCAGACAAACAGGAGGCGCACAGTATAAGATCAGTATGCGCTCAAAGGGACGGGTCGACCTCTCGGGCCTGGCCCGGTCTTTAGGCGGCGGCGGACACAAGAACGCGGCCGGAAGCGTTCTCGACGGCACGCTCGAGGAAGTAAAAAAGCGGGTGCTCGGCGAAGTCGAGAAGGCTATTTCGGCGCAGCTTGGAAACGGGGGCGCGATACCGGATGGACGGCGTTCTTACTATTAACAAACCGTCGGGAATGACCTCTCACGATGTCGTCGAGCGTGTTCGCCGGATACTTCATGAAAAGCGGATCGGCCATACGGGAACTCTTGACCCGCTCGCGACCGGCGTCCTCGTTCTCTGCGCCGGCAAGGCGACAAGGATAGCCCGATACCTTGAAGCAGGGGAAAAGGAATATAAGGCGATCATGCGGCTCGGCGTGAGCACCGATACCCTTGACGCCGAGGGACGGGTCCTGGCAACGATGGCCTATACCCCGCCGGGCATGCGGCAGATCATTGAAGTCATGAAAAAATTCACTGGCTCGATCATGCAGCGGCCGCCCGCATACTCTGCTGTAAAAGTGGCAGGGGTGCCGTCGTACAAGCTGGCGCGGGAAGGCAAAGCGGAATTGCTCAAACCGCGTCTTGTGACGATATCCGGCATTGAGTTGACAGGGTTCGAGGACCCCTTAGTGAGTCTTCTGGTACGGTGCTCAAAAGGGGTGTACATTCGTACGTTGTGCGCCGAAATAGGGGATGCTTTGGGTATGGGAGCGCATCTTGCGGGTCTCGAAAGAACGCGCTCAGGCAGTTTCAGCATCGATCGCGCTGTCAGCCTTGATCAGCTGCAAGCCATGATGACCGCGGGCACAGTGGAACATGTTGTCACTCCGATCGACGATGCGCTCGCGGAGTTCCCTTCGGTCCTGATCAGTGAGACAGAGACCGTCAGGGTGATGCATGGTAATGCGATATCCTGTCCGCCGTCCCTTGCGAACATAAAGAGCGAACGGGTCAGGCTTCATAGCCCGGCAGGAAGACTATTGGGACTTGCGCACATCGTTGCCGGGGCTCTCAAACCAGAGCTGGTGTTTTCGTAACAGGGACGAATAAAATGCTTTACAACTGGCTGTAAATATGATATTTTACCACGCTTCAGAAACAATGTGGACATCTCGAAGAAAGGAGGGACGGTTGAATGGATAAGGAACAGAAAACAGGTCTGATCAATACGTACCGCAGGCATCCATCGGATACAGGTTCTCCGGAAGTGCAGATAGCAATTCTGAGCGGAAGAATCAGCCATCTGACGGAGCATTTGCAGGCGCACAAGCACGATCAACATTCACGGAGAGGGCTCCTGAAAATGGTCGGCCAGAGGCGTCGGCATTTGAATTACCTGAAAACGAACGATCTTGACCGATACCGCAAGGTTATTGAGCAGCTCGGCATAAGAAAGTAGCATTACGAACGTAATGGGAAAAGTGAGGTTCCATGGTAACAACAGTAGAAACAGAGATAGGCGGAAAACAACTGGTCCTGGAAACAGGATTAATGGCCAAGCAGGCGGGCGGTGCCGTTGTTGTCAGATACGGTGATACCGTAGTCCTGGCAACGGCTGTTTCTTCCAAGGTCGAACGCGCCAATGTTGATTTTCTCCCTTTGACGGTGGACTATCAGGAAAAAGCCTATGCCGCCGGCAGGATCCCAGGCGGGTTTTTTAAACGGGAGGGACGGCAAACAGAAAAAGAGGTCCTGACGTCGAGGCTGATTGACCGGCCTGTCAGGCCGCTGTTTCCCGAAGGGTACTATTATGACACGCAGATCATCGCCTCCGTGCTCTCGATCGGCGACGAGAGTTCCATGGACCTGATGGGGATGGTCGCATCGTCAGCAGCTCTTGCGATATCGGATATTCCATTCAACGGCCCCATCGGCGCAGTCCGGATCGGGCTTGTAGACGGCAAGTACGCCATCAATCCGGGCCAGAAGGAGATTGAGACCACGCAACTCAACCTGGTCGTAGCAGGCACTGCCGACGCCATCATGATGGTCGAAGGCGGGGCGAACGAGTTGACCGAGGACCAGATGCTCGAAGCCCTCGAGACCGCCCATCGCGAGGTCAGGAAGATCGTTGCGCTGGTGAATGAACTCGTTGCAAAGGTCGGAAAACCAAAAAGGCCGGTGAAGACCGTTGAAATCGACAAGGACCTTGCCAAACAGGTGGCTGCGCTGGCAATGGAACGTTTGCTGACCGCCATCGTCATTCCGGACAAGATGGAGCGTCAGAAGACCCTCGATGCACTGCTTGACGAGATCAAGCAGAAGCTGAAAAACGAAGATCCCACAAGGAACCTCCAGATAGCAACGATATTCCTTGGTTTGGAAAAGGACGAAGTCCGAAAGATCATCCTTGAAAAGAACATACGCGCCGACGGACGAAGGCCGGACCAGATCCGGACGATCAGTTCGGTGGTCGGTTTCCTCCCGCGGACGCACGGCTCAGCGCTCTTTACCCGTGGAGAGACCCAGGCCCTGGTTATTACTACTCTCGGGACATCAGTAGATGAGCAGCGCATTGACTCCCTTGAGGGGGAGTACTTCAAAACATTCATGCTCCATTACAATTTTCCGCCTTTCAGCGTTGGCGAGACCAAGCCCCTGCGGGGACCGGGCAGGCGTGAGGTCGGTCACGGGGCGCTCGCGGAGCGCGCGCTCAAGGCAATGGTGCCGTCCAAGCAGGAGTTCCCCTACACCATCAGGATCGTATCCGACATCCTTGAATCCAATGGCTCTTCGTCCATGGCCACGGTCTGCGGCGGGACGCTGGCGCTCATGGACGCCGGTGTGCCTATCAAGGCCCCGGTAGCGGGCATTGCCATGGGTCTTATCAAGGAAGGCAACAGGGTAATAGTGCTCTCTGATATCCTCGGTCTGGAAGACCATCTCGGGGACATGGATTTCAAGGTCACCGGAACGAGCAAGGGAATCACCGCCCTTCAGATGGACATGAAGATCGAGGGCATCACGATCGACGTTATGCGCACGGCCCTTCATCAGGCGAAGGACGGACGGCTGCATATCCTCGGCAAGATGCTTGAGACGCTTGCATCGCCAAGGAAGAACCTGAGCGCTTTCGCACCGCGCATCATAACCATGCAAATCAGCACTGAAAAGATCAAGGACGTCATCGGCAGCGGAGGCAAGGTCATTCGCGGCATCGTGGAACAGACGGGCGCGAAGATCGATATCGAGGACGACGGTACGATCAACATCGCGTCGTCCGACGAAGCAGCCGCCCTTAAGGCAAAAGAGATCATCCGGGGCATCTGCCAGGATGCCGAGGTCGGGAAAATCTATATGGGCAAGGTCAGGAAGATCATGGATTTCGGCGCCTTTGTGGAAATATTCCCCGGTACCGACGGACTGCTCCATATTTCGCAGATCTCCGATCAGCGACTCGAAAAGGTGACTGACGCGCTCAAGGAAGGCGACGAGGTCCTTGTGAAGGTGCTTGAAATAGACCGACAGGGGAAAATTCGCCTTTCTCGCAAAGAAGCCATGCGTGAAAGAGGAACGACAAAATAACCTTTTCCATCATTGTCACCAGCGTTATACGGAAAATGAAAAAGAGGAAATAGGAGACTCGATGAGATTCCCTATTTCCTTTTTTGTTGAAAAGGAGTGCGCATGCCGAAATATGATGTTGCCGTGGTCGGCGCAGGGTTCGGCGGACTTGCCGCTGCGGCGCTGTTGTCCATCAAGAAGAAAAGAGTTATTGTCCTTGAAAGCAGTGGATCAGTAGAGAGGGCTTTGGGCGTATTTGAAAAGGATGGATATAAATCCGGTGTTTCACCGGCGCTTTCATACGGTTTTGAACGAGGAGGAGCGTTTTATCAGCTTTCCGCGGACCTCGGTATAGTTCATAGTGTGTCCGTGCAATCCCCCTGTTATCAAGTGGCGCTGCCCGACCACAGGATAACAATCTATGCCGATCAGGGTGAAACTCTGGAAGAACTGAGAAGAGAATTCCCCGGGGAAACAAGTATGTTGATGAAGTTTTACCGGGAGCTGCATGGTCTGGCGGAGAAGATGACCGCTAATCGTCTTTCAGCCTTCCTGACGAAGCACAGGTCTGCCGCCTGGTTCATCAGGAGATACCGCTTCAGCGGAGCATTGACGGCGTTTTTCGACATCCAGTCGCTTTATTTCTTTCAGAGACCAATTGCGGAGCTTTCCCTGGTGGACCTTATCGCTTTATGCGATACACCGCCTCTCTATCTCGAAGGCGGTTTTAATAAATTCGCGGACCATTTGTATAGCACGCTTCTTCATCAGGGCGGTGAAATAGTATATAACCAAACAGTAAGTGAGTTCGCGTTGAGAGGCAACAGTATAATCGGCATTACAACTCAACAGGGAGTCATAGAGGCTGACACGATACTCCTGAACCGGGCGCCGCGCTCTGATTTGTCGACAATTTACCTGGGAGTTCGAGATACCGTCATACCGGTCGGCATGTGTCCGGAAGTCCTTTTTCTTCCGAACTATACGAGGCCTCAAGATTTTATTGCGCTCTCTTCCAGCGCCAAAGATGACGCAGCCTGCGCTCCGCGGGGGATGAGGGCGCTGCGGATGTCATACCGGTCGGAACAAAACAACGCCGTCGATATGAAAGCGCTTATAGAGCATGGCAACAGGCTTATCCCGTTTTTAAACGATTATCTTGTGTTTAGTGACGAGCAGAGCTCGGCAGATGGAGAGCTTGCGCTGCCGGCGGGTGTTGCATTTCAACCCCTTCGAGCAAGAGACGGAAGGTCATTTCTTTACCGGGGTCCCCAAAAGAATGTATTCCTGCTGGAAAATGCGCGGAAATCTCCGCTTCAGGTAATGTCAGACGTTAATCGATTTGTAAAAAAAGTGAGCTGATAGCGAGCAGAGACAGGTCAGACCTTGGCAAGCAGGACAGATTCCTCTTCCTGAAAGTCAACAGAACCTCCCTTGATTGTCACGAGCACTTTGCGTGCGTCCTTAAAACGTCCCCTCAGAATATCCTCGGAAAGCGGATCAGCAAGGTGCTTCTGGATCGCACGGCGCATTGGTCTGGCGCCATAGGTCGGCTGGAAGTTTTCCTGAATGAGCCATTCCTTCACTTCTTGAGTTACCTCAAGCTGGATGCCCCGATCCGACATTATCTGGTCGTTCATCTCATGGAGCAGCATATTCACGATCTTGATGAGATGCTCATTCGTGAGCGGATGGAAAACGACCACTTCGTCAATCCTGTTCAGAAACTCGGGGTTGAACGACCGCTTGAGTTCCGCGGTAACGTTGTCCTTCATTTTGTCATATTGCGTTTTGGAGCTCGCCTGCTGGAAACCGAGCGTCGTATCTTTATCGATCATTCTGGCTCCGAGATTCGATGTCATGATAATGATGGTATTACGGAAGTCCACTTTTCTGCCGAAGCTGTCCGTCATAAACCCGTCGTCGAGGACCTGGAGCAGCATATTGAAGATATCCGGGTGGGCCTTCTCGATCTCATCGAAGAGCACAACCGAGTAAGGACGCCGCCGGATCTTTTCAGTTAACTGCCCGCCGTCATCATACCCGACATACCCGGGGGGCGAGCCGATAAGCCGGGATGAACTGAATTTTTCCATATATTCAGACATATCAACGCGAATGAGCGCGTCTTCGCTGTCGAACAGGAACATCGCGAGCGAGCGGGCAAGCTCGGTCTTGCCTACGCCGGTGGGGCCGAGGAAGATGAACGAGCCGATGGGCTGTTTTCGCGTCTTGAGCCCGACCCGTGAGCGGCGAATGGCCCGGGAAACGGCCTCGATGGCCACGTCCTGGCCCACGATCCTCTTGTGGATCTCGTTTTCCATTCTGAGCAGGCGAGAGGACTCTTTTTCCTCGAGACGAGAAAGAGGAATGCCCGTTATATTCGACACGATGACCGCGATCTCCTCTTCACCGACTACGGGGATATTTTTATCCTGGGTGTCTTTCCAGTCTCTGTGAATGCCGTCGAGCGTTTCGCGCAGAAGGTCTTCCTCTTCATGGATGGATTCCACCCGAACGTAATCCTTGATCCGGGTGAAGAGGTTTTTCTCCTGTTCAAGTTTTTTTAGTTTTTTCTCTATGACCTTCATCTCGGCGGGGCAGGTGTAACGATTGAGCTTTGCCTTCGCCCCCGCCTCGTCAATAACATCGATGGCCTTGTCAGGAAGGAAACGGTCCGTAATATAGCGGTCTGAAAGGCGCGCGGAAGCTATAACGGCATCATCAGTGATCTTGATCTTATGATGGGATTCGTACTTTGGCCGGAGTCCCTTGATGATGCTAATGGTCTCATCAACGCTGGGCGGCTGAACGTGGATCGGCTGGAAGCGTCGTTTGAGGGCGCCGTCTTTCTCGATATGCTTTCGGAACTCGTCGAGTGTAGTCGCTCCGATGCATTGGACCTCGCCGCGAGCCAGGGCGGGCTTCAGCATACTTGAAGCGTCGATGGAGCCCTCGGCGGCTCCCGCTCCCACCAGGGTGTGCAACTCGTCTATAAACAGGATAATATTGTCTGCCTGGACGATCTCTTTCATGACGATCTTGAGCCGTTCCTCGAACTGGCCGCGGTATTTGGTCCCCGCGATCAAGGCGCCCAGGTCGAGCGATACCACACGCCTGTTCAGGATATTTTCCGGCACGTCCGCGCTGATGATCCGTTGCGCAAGACCCTCGACGATCGCGGTCTTGCCGATGCCGGGCTCGCCGATAATGACGGGGTTGTTCTTGGTCCTGCGGGAGAGGATTTGAAGAAGTCGATCAATTTCATGATCACGTCCGATGACCGGATCGAGCTTGCCGATCTTGGCCAGTTGGGTGAGGTCCCTGCTGAATTCATCGAGTGCGGGAGTAGGGCTCTTTTTCGCGCTCACCTGGGTCGCGGCACGGCGAAGGTAGTTGATGACCAGTTGGCGTGAGCCGAGCAGGTTCACGCCGAAACTGCGAAGTATCTTGCCGCCGATCCCTTCCTCCTCACGGATCAGTCCGAGGAGCAGGTGCTCACTGCCGATATAATTATGGCCGAGGAGCCGGGCTTCCTCAACGGCGTATTCAAGGACTTTTTTTGCGCGGGGAGTGAATGGAATGTCACCGAAGGTGAGGGTGTTCCCGCTCGAGGGCAGGTTCCGTTCAACCTCCATGCGGATCTGATCGACATCTATGCCCATCTTTCGGAGCACGGCAACCGGGATGCCGTTTTCTTCGCGGAGCGAGCCGAGAAGAACGTGCTCGGTCCCAAGATAATCGTTCTGGAGCCTCTCCGCCTCTTCCCGGGCGTAGACGATTACTTTTCTTCCTCGTTCCGTAAATTTTTCGAACATCATAATATGGTAGCCGCCTTCACTGCTTCAATGAATTTCGATTACCTCGATTAAAATATACTCCAATCAACCGGTTAAAGTCAATACCCCTTTTGTTCGTTGGAGAGCATTTTTTTGAGAACGCATGGGAGAAATTCTCAAGCTGAAATAAAAATGAGTTGCTCCGCATGCGGGAGGTCACAGGGCAGAAACAGAAGTCCGTTCGTTGCGTCCAGCCGCCTTCAGCATTCTCACCTTTCTATTTATTTGTTTGACTTTATACGAGTAACATAGTAGTTTTTCCTCATGATACGCAAGGCAAAGTTAACCGACGTCAGGGGGATCCAATCGCTCGTGAACCAGTATGCCGATGCGGGACAGATGCTGCCCCGCACCTTGAACGAAATTTACGAGCGCCTCCGCGATTTCCACGTGTACGAGGACAGTGGTTCGCTTGTCGGCGTATGCGCGCTCCATGTAAGCTGGGATGGACTTGCCGAGATACGATCGCTGGCCGTGCATCGGGACCGGGTCAGGCATGGTATCGGTGCTGAGTTGGTGAGGCACTGCCTGTCAGAGGCTGCTGAGCTGCAGGTTGAGCGAGTGTTTGTGCTGACCTACCAGGCCGGATTTTTTAGAAAGCTTGGCTTTGCCGAGGTGGACAAAAAGGAACTTCCTCATAAGATATGGACTGATTGCCTGAACTGCGTCAAGTTCCCGGACTGCGATGAATCTGCCCTTATTATCAAGATCACCCCAAAAACCGATAAATCCCAATCAAATCACAAATAACCGATGCTTCTATTGCACGAATGCCAGATCAGTCCAGTTTGTTTTTTTGAATGCAGTGAAGAATCTTGTATTTCCAGGAAAGTGCGAGACCCTTCACTTTGCTCTGAGTGACGAACAGCGAGCTTGTATAACAGGCTCGTGAAAGGCACTGTATTGCATTTTCAGCAATCTTATCTTGAGTTTTGTTCTCGCCTGGTCTATAGTCGTTCCATTCCATACCGCAACGTTATCGAAAATAAATGCCTGTCTTATCAGCGTTGTCCGAAAGGAACAGCATGGATCTTTTCGACCGCATCTATTGTCTCCATCGGATACTGCGGCAAGCGCGCTATCCGGTGCCGCGCACGGTTCTCCAGGAACGGCTCGAATGCTCGCGCGCCACGATCATTCGCATCATACGCGATATGCGGGACTGTCTCGGAGCGCCGATCGAATACGATCGTGATGCTGCCGGCTATCATTATAACCGGTCCGACGGACAGGCATACGAATTGCCCGGCCTGTGGTTCAATGCATCAGAGCTTCATGCGCTGCTTTCCGTCCAACGCCTTCTAACCGAGCTCCAGCCAGGCCTGCTCGAAAGCCATCTGACGCCGCTGCGCGAACGCATAGAGCGAATACTAAAGTCCAGGGACAATTCGCAGGGCGACATCAACAGCCGCATCCGCATTTTGAGCATGACTTCCCGCCGAGTTGATCCAGCGCACTTTCCGGTTGTGGCGGACGCTGTTCTTCGCCGCAAACGCCTGAACATCATTTATCACGGTCGTGCCGACAACAGGACAACCGAGCGCGTGGTTTCCCCCCAGCGCCTGGTGCACTACCGGGACAACTGGTACTTGGATGCGTGGGACCACGCCAAGCGCGCGCTCAGGAGTTTTTCCGTTGATCGCCTGAAGCACGTACAAGTTCTCGACAAACCCGCCAAAGAAATCTCCGACGCCAAACTCAATGCTCATTTTGCCTCCGCCTTCGGCATCTTCGCAGGCAAAGCCAAGCATACGGCAGTGCTGCGCTTTACGCCTAAGCGCAGCCGCTGGGTGGCCGATGAAACGTGGCATCCAAAGCAGAAGGGCTGGTTCGACGGTGAGCATTACATTCTTGAAGTCCCGTATGCGGACCACCGCGAGCTTGTCATGGAAATCCTGAAACACGGGCCGGAGGTGGAGGTTATCGCGCCGGAAGCTTTGCGGACCGAAGTTATAGATCAGTTGAGTAAGGCGCTGCTGTTGCAGCGGAAGATAGGAAGGAGAAGCGGAAAGCTCCAAAAAACGAGATGAAACAAATGAAAATAAAAAAGTGACAGGCTCATGTTTTGAGCCTGGGATAAAGTAGAATGTCGAGATAGAAACACTGTCAGGTTTGTATCTCTGAGCTGAGAATCGTGTAAACTGATGTTCGGATTGCGGGGGAGCGGATGAAGTTGGAAAAGGATGAAGATAATGAGCTATCTTGCCCATAGCGCAAACGATCATGGTCAGACGCATTTGGCGAAAGCACATCTCACTGAAGTTGCAAGGCTCGCCGCAGCTTTTGCAGGGCAGGCACCTTGGAGTGAAGAAGCTTATCTTGCCGGCCTGATCCATGATCTTGGAAAATATGCCGACTTGTTCCAGGCACGCTTGCGCGGCGAAGCGAGCGGTCTGGATCATTGGTCGCCAGGCGTCCTAGACGCATTGGAACAACATGCCGTTGCTGCAGCACTGGCCATTCAGGGGCACCATACCGGACTTCAATCGATTGACACGTTAAGGAATTCAACGATTGCCAAACTTGTTGATCACCATCCATTTAGGCTGAACTTAACGGACACCGACATCAAGCGCCTCAAATCCAGATTTTCAGATGATGGCCTCGCTGTATTAAAACCGAAGCATTTCGCGATTGAACCACAAAATGGAATTAGGAACCAGATAGCCGCCATGCTTGATGTGCGGTTGCTCTTCTCCTGTTTGGTTGATGCCGATTTTCTGGACACGGAGTCCCATTTTGAGGGTGATGATAAAGGGAAGAAGTTCCGTGCCCCCGGTCCAGAGTTGGAGGCAAAAGTTGCACTCGCTGCTCTGGAGCAGTTCATGGCCGACAAGGTGCGTAGCGGTAGCAAAGCAGTTAAGGCCGTTCTTGATGCCCGGTACTCTCTCTGGGAAATGGTATCAAACGCGGCAGGCAAGGGGACCGGGTTATTCACACTGACCGCGCCGACCGGCAGCGGCAAGACTTTAGGCATGCTGAAGTTTGCATTAGAGCATGCTGCCCGCAACAAAGGCATGAAACGGATAATTCTTGCTGTGCCGTTTCTGTCTATTATCGAACAGACGGCAAATATCTACCGGGATGTCTTTAAGAGATTTCCCAACAATTACGTGCTTGAACATCACAGTCTGGCGGGGCTGGGCAGCGAAGAGGCAAAGACCGATGCCGAGGCTGCAAGTGAGCGCTCCCGCAGGCTACTTGCTGAGAATTGGGATGCACCGGTCATCATCACAACAAACGTGCAACTTCTCGAATCGCTTTTTTCCAATCGTCCTTCGGCCTGCCGGAAGCTGCATAATCTGATGGAGTCGGTCATCATGTTTGACGAGGCCCAGACGTTGCCGCAGTCTCTTGCCGTGCCGACACTGGCGGCGCTATCCCATCTTTCACAGGCCTACAAGACAACGGTACTCTTTGCCACGGCAACCCAACCGGCGTTCGATGCACTGGACAATGCTGTTACGAAATTAGTCAGTCCTGGGTGGCGACCTGTAGAGGCTGCGCCAGATCACGCCCATCTATATGATGCGCTTCGTCGTTATGAGGTTAAATGGCCGAGGCGGGAGGAAACGAAAGATTGGGCAACATTGGCTGAGGAGATCAGAAACGAGGAGCGAGCGCTCTGCGTCGTAAACCTCAAGAGCCACGCAGCCGCGCTTCTTGAAGAGATGAAGAATGACGATGCTGTCTTTCATCTCTCCACTAACCTCTGCGCTCTACATCGCCGCGCAGTTCTGGACGAGGTGCGCATCAGATTGAAGGATGGGCAGGTGTGCCGACTGATCTCAACCCAATGTGTTGAAGCCGGTGTTGATGTCGATTTTCCCGTTGTCTATCGAGCCCTCGCACCGTTGGATGCCATCGCGCAAGCTGCTGGACGCTGCAACCGTGAAGGGCGTCTGGCCGACGCTGATGGTAAGAAGATGATGGGACACGTGCGGGTATTCGAGCCGACTGTCGAGGGTGACTACCGGAAACGCTACCCGACTCGCGCCTACTTTCAGGCAGCAGAAGTGACACGGAGTATGCTTATTTCGGCAGGTGTTGCTGGCCTTGACTTGAACAATCCGGCAGTGTTCCGTGATTACTACCATCGACTGTATGATTTGAGCAAGCCGGAAACCCAGAGCCAAGAACTTGCGGATGCCGTGACTGCCGTTGATTTCGTACGGGTTGCGAAAGAGTATCGTCTTATTGATCAGTCGGCTATTCAGGTTTTAGTCCCTTACGGAAAGTGCATTGACCGATACAATGAATTGCGCAGCCGGCAGGACAAGGAAGGGATCAATGCCCAATGGATACGACAAGCTCAGGGACTGGCGGTCAGTGTGTATCGCCCTCTGAGCAACCATCCCAATCTTATCCCTGCAAAGTTGAGGTATGGAAAGGGAACCTCGGATGAATGGTTCATCTTTCAGGAAACCGAAGAGGGGAAATACGACGATGTAAAGGGTTTGATACTTCCGAAAACGCTACAAATTTATATAGCCTGATGAAAGGAGGAAAAACGTGAGTAAACGAACGCATACAATTGAAGTCTGGGGCGATTTTGCATGCTTCACGCGCCCCGAAATGAAGGTCGAGCGGTTCAGCTATCCGGTTATCACGCCGTCCGCTGCACGGGGAATATTCGATGCCATCTACTGGGACTGTGATCTCAGGAAGGACGATGGAGTGATCCGCCCATATTTCCACTGGCAGGTGGAGCGGATCGAGGTATTGGAAATGCCACGCTACATTGCCCTGCGGCGGAACGAGGTTAAGGATAAGGTGCCGGCAGACAGAACCATCAAAGCATGGATGGAAGGGCGCGAACAGCCAGAACCGCTTTGGGCAGACGGTGGGAAAGAAGACCTGGGGACAGACCAGAAAGGGCGCACTCAACGGCAGACAATGGCACTAAAAAATGTTCACTACCGCTTGACCGCCCGGGTCATCCCCAAGCCACGATTCTCAGCTTCGGAGCAGGTCAACAAGTTTGACATTATGTTTGAGCGGCGAGCGAGCCAGGGGAAGTGTTTTCAACAGCCATATTTCGGATGCAGCGAATTTCCGGCCTTCTTCGAGTACGTGCAGCCGGGTGAAGAGAAAAAACCGGCGGTAATATTTGATCAGCACTTAGGCTGGATGCTCTACGACGTTTTCGATCTGCGGCGGGATATCGTCAGGGACGATAAACCATTTATTTCTCTCTTCGATGCTACCGTGAAAGCAGGTGTGCTGGAAATTCCGCCCTTTGAGAGCGAAAAGGTTCGAAAGCCGGAAAGGGGGCGAGGCTGATGCTGCACCATCTTCTCCGATACGCCCAAAAGAATCTCGCTGATTCGGAGCCGGGTTTTACGACGCGCAGTGTACGCTGGCAAGTGGAGATTACTGCTAATGGCGAGTTGATAAACGTTGTTCCTCTCGGCGATGATAAAAAGGGGTTGCAGATGACGAAGTGTCCTGACATGCCCGCCGTCAATTCGGGCGGTCGTTCGCACTTTCTCATTGAAAGTATGCAAACGGTCGCTCTCCATTTTAAGAATAACGAAACCGAAGCAAAAAAGAAAACCGCGGGAATACGGCACAACTTCTTCTTAGAGATGATCAATAGCGCGGCCACAACTGCTGTGGAATTGAATCCCCTATCAGCATTTCTGCAAAACCAGGCTGAACTAACCCGCCTACGCGAACGGTGTGAAGCGGTGAAAGCGAAGCCTTCTGATTGGATGTGCTGGCGCGTTGCGGGTCATGATCCGTTGAAACAGGCGGCTGTTTTAGACTGGTGGCGTTCCAGAATGAGCGCCAATTGTCCGGCTGAGATGCCAAAACACAAAGAGCAGACAGCAACTGAAGATGGGTTGGAGAAGGGTACCGGCGAAATGCTCTGCTTCTTGACGGGAGAGATAACGAAGCCGATTCTTACGCATCCAAAAGTAGGCGGCTTGTCCAGTGTCGGTGGTCTGGGCACGAAGGATGTGCTTGTCGGCTTTGACAAGGATGCGTTTCGATCGTACGGCTTCATTAAATCAATGAACGCTGCGGTCGAATCAACTGCAGCTCGAGGTTACGTAGATGCGCTGGAACATCTTATCAATAATCACTCTCATAAGTTGGCCAATGCTCTTGTTGTCCATTGGTTCAAAGAAGCCGTTAAGCTGGAGTACGATCCGTTGGCCTTTTTGTATGAGCCTCCGGAAGTAACCGAAGGTGCGGCACAACAGTCTGTTCGTGAAACTCTTGAGTCGCTGAGAAAGGGGCTGCGACCGGTGCCGCTAAATAACCTTTTTTATGCAATGACGCTTTCTGGCGCATCAGGGCGGGTCATGGTGCGCGATTGGATGGAGCGCAGTTTTGAGGAATTGGTTGCCAGAATAGAGCAATGGTTTGCCGATTTTGAGATTGTTGCCCAATCAGAGGGGCAGCTTGCGCGCGATCCGAAGTTCAACGAGGTTTGTCTTTCAATGGTGCGATATGACAAAGCAAAGTCATATTTTGATAACTTGAACAAACTTCCCGCACCATTGGCAACCACGCTCTGGCGTGTCGCCCTTGCAGGGCTGCCGATTCCGCAGCCATTTATCGCCCAGGCGCTTGCTCGATTCCGCGCCGATCTCATTGACGACAAGCCATTCAATCATGCCCGCATGGGCTTAATCAAGGCATACTTCATTCGCAAAGGAGGAGATCACTACATGAGTGCTTATCTGAACAAGGAACACCCCGAACCCGCGTATCATTGTGGGCGTCTTCTGGCTATGCTGGCGAGTTTGCAACGGGCTGCGTTGGGGGATGTGGGTGCCGGCGTTGTCCAGCGTTACTATGTGGGGGCCAGCCAGACCCCGGGATTGGCTCTTGGACGGCTTGTAGGTTACGCCAAGAACCATCTGAATAAATTAGAAGGTGGCCTTGCGCATTGGTACGAAGGTCAAATCGCCGAGATTATGAGCCGCATCCAGGATCGCATCCCGGCAACCCTCGACCTTGAACACCAGAGCCTCTTTGCCCTCGGCTACTATCAGCAGATTGCCGCTAATCGGGCGGGCAAAAATACTAAAACCAATGAAACCAAAGAAGGAGGCAACTAATGAATATCCAGAACCGTTACGAATTTCTCTATCTGTTTGATTGTGAAAACGGGAACCCCAATGGAGACCCGGATGCCGGTAACAGCCCGCGTATTGATCCGGAGGATATGCATGGTCTTGTATCCGATGTGCATCTAAAGCGCCGGGCGAGAAACTTTATTCAGGGGAAATTCGGCGTTGATATTAAAGTCGCCGCTCCCAATGCTATTTATGTTCAGCATTCTTCCAATCTGAATAAGTATATTACTAAGGCTCATGAAGAGACGAGCGGCAAGCCTGAGGGTGGTGGGAATCGTAATCAAGTTACGAAGGCACGGGATTGGATGTGCCAGACTTTCTTCGACGTTCGCACTTTTGGCGCCGTGATGAGTACAGGTGCCAATGCAGGTCAAGTGCGTGGACCAGTGCAGTTTTCTTTTGCGCGTTCAGTTGATCCGATCCTGCCGATGGAAGCATCCATCACTCGGATGGCGGTAGCAGAAAAAGTGAGCGGTGCCAAGACGGCAGCCGACTATGAGAAATGGGAAAACGAGCAGGAAGAGGACAAACTACGCACCATGGGGCGTAAAGCTTTGATTCCCTACGGCCTCTACGTGTCTAAAGGTTTTGTCAGTGCCAATCTGGCAAAGGGAACAGGATTTACTGACGACGATCTAAAGAACCTTTGGGAAGCACTTCTGAATATGTATGACCATGACCGTTCTGCCAGCAAGGGGATGATGTCGTGTCGTGGGCTATATGTCTTCAAGCACGTTGGCACTGATAGCGACCAGAACCAGCGGGTCAAGCAGGCGATGCTCGGTTGTGCTCCGGCCCACAAGCTGCTTGATTTTTCCACTGACCGGCGTGAAATGGAAAATACGATTGTGGAAATCAAAAGACGCAAAACGACCACCGGTTCACCTCGGAGTTTCTCGGATTATGAGGTAACGGTCCACAAAGACCGTTTGCCAAAGGGTGTGGAACTGATCACCCCATGAACGCGGCACAAGTAGAACGCGTCGAGCCGATTGTCGTCTCCGCGCTTAACCAGTACGCTTACTGCCCTCGTCGGTGTGCGCTGATATTTATGGATAGCGAGTTTGAGAATAACATTCACACCCAGAGGGGAAGTGCCGAGCACGACCGGGCCGACAAGACGTTTCATGTGTGCGACGCGGAAGGTGTACGCCTGGAGTATGCGCTGCCGATCTGGTCTCGTCGGCTTGGCCTTTCGGGGCGGTGCGATGTGGTTGAGTTTCATCCGGGTGGCACGGTTTATCCGGTGGAATACAAACACGGCATGCGAAAGAAATGGCTGAATGATGACCTGCAATTGGGAGCCCAAATGCTCTGTCTGGAGGAAATGCTGAACGTAAGCATCGAGTGCGGAGCAATATTCCACAAAGGGTCGCAGCACCGCCGGGAGGTGGAATTTACCTCTGAACTGCGGAGACAAGTTGAGGCGACAGCGAATGCAATTCATGTCATGCTTGCCTCTGGTCATTTGCCGCCGCCGATCAATAATCAACGCTGCCCGGAATGTTCCTTGAATGGTATTTGTATGCCGGGAGTGATTGCCGACAAAGCGCGGTATATGAAGGCGGCGAAGGAACTGTTTGAGTGCAGATGAGAGGAGTGATGGAATGGATAAAGGAATCGCCGTTTTCAAGGGAAAAGAAATCAGGAGGACGCTGCATGACAAGGAGTGGTGGTTTTCGGTTGTTGATGTCGTATCTGCATTAACCGACAGCTCCAATCCTCGTGATTACTGGTTTAAGATGAAAGTCAGAGTAAAAACTGAGGATGGCGCTGAGTTGTCGACATTTTGTCGACAACTGAAATTGGAATCTGCTGACGGGAAAAAATACGAGACTGATTGCGCCAACACCGAGGGCGTCTTTCGCATCATCCAGTCCATCCCATCCCCCAAAGCCGAGCCCTTCAAACGCTGGCTCGCGAAGGTCGGATACGAGCGAGTCCAGGAGATAGAGGACCCGGAATTGGCGACGAAAAGAACACGCGCGATATACAAAGCAAAGGGTTACTCCGACGACTGGATCGAAAAGCGCATGCGCGGCATTGCCGTCAGGGAAGAACTGACGGACGAGTGGAAAAAGCGGGCCGTGAGGGAAAAAAGAGAATTTGAGATTCTTACCGCAGAGATTGCAAAGGCCGCATTCGGCATAACGCCGGGCAAGCACAAGAAGGTCAAAGGTTTGAAACGAGAGAATCTTCGGGACCACATGAATGACCTGGAACTGATATTCTCCATGCTGGGTGAAGCTGCCACGACCGAGATCACGCGGGTTGATGACGCGAAGGGTTTTCATGAGAGTAAACAGTCAGCGCGCAAGGGCGGGGAAGTAGCAGGAAAGGCCCGAAACGACCTTGAACAAAAGACGGGGAAGAAGGTTGTTTCAAAGGATAATTATCTTGCCGTTTCTGAAAGTCAGAAGCGATTGGGAAGAAGAGAGCCAAAATGAAACAACTTCTCAACACTCTCTATGTAATGACACAAGGCGCGTATCTTACCCTTGACCATGAGACCTTAAAGGTTGAAATTGACGGGAAAGTCCAGTTGCAGGTGCCCCTTCATCATATCGGATCAATCGTCATCATGGGCAATGTCATGATAACGCCGTTTCTGCTCGGCAAATGCGCAGATGATGGGAGGTCAGTGGCGATTCTCGACCGGAATGGCCAGTTCAAGTGCCGCATGGTGGGCAAGTCGAGCGGAAATGTTCTGCTCCGGCAGGCGCAGTATGAGTGCGTTCGTGATCCCAAACGCGCAACGACCATTGCGCGTAACATTGTTGCCGGTAAAATAAAGAACTCACGGGAGGTGCTTCTTCGCGGCGCGCGGGAAACGGAGAACCCGACGGAAGCAGAATCCCTAAAACGCGCTGCGGAGACCCTTGCGGGCGCTCTCATGCGGTTGAAGGACGCAGATGATGCGGATGTTGTCCGGGGCTTTGAAGGCGAGTCGGCGAACGTTTACTTCGGAGTATTCGATCTGATGGTGAAGAAGGGGGAACGGGCCGCATTCAAGATGAATGGGCGGAGCAGGAGACCACCGCTCGATCCAATAAACGGAGTGCTCTCGTTTCTTTATACGCTGGTGCTGCATGACTGCATCTCAGCGGTGGAAGGCGTAGGGCTTGATTCGCAAATGGGTTTTCTTCATGCATTGCGGCCCGGGCGGCCATCGCTCGGGCTCGACTTGATGGAGGAGTTTCGTTCACTTTTAGCCGATCGCCTCGCACTCACGCTTATCAACCGCAAGCAGATCGCGGAAAAAGATTTTGAGGTGCGTCCGGGCGGCGCGACCTATCTCAACGATGACGGGCGCAAGACAGTTGTCGTTGCATATCAGAAGCGGAAACAGGATGAGTATCACCACCCGATACTGGAAGAGAAAGTTCCGTTCGGGTTGCTGCCGCATGTTCAGGCGCGGCTGTTATCCAGGTATCTCCGGGGTGATCTGGAAGCCTATACACCGTTCTTGTATTCGTAATGTCGAGGTGGTATATGTGGATCATTGTTGCTTATGATGTGCGTACCGATGAAGCGCCGGGGAGGAAAAGACTGCGGCGTGTCGCCCAGGTCTGCAAGGATTTCGGACAGAGGGTGCAAAAATCGGTATTTGAGTGCCAGGTGAACGATATGCAGTACGAGGACCTGCGCAGAAAGCTCCTGGGAGAGATCAAGGACGATGAGGATAATCTTCGCCTTTATCGCCTGACGGAGCCGAGGGAGGAACACTGCGAGGTCTATGGCCTGAGTTGGATGGTTTCTTTTGATGATGATCCGTTGATCGTATAGCGCGGACCTGTTGCGATGCCGGAATTTCGAGGTGTTCGCGGAGTAGTAAAATCAAGATGATACGGGAGGTATTGGGGTTGTTGTTGCTTTGCTCAAGTATGCAGTTGCCTGATTCGCGCTGGAAGGCATTTAAGTATTTGAAAACTGTCGCCATTAGATGGTGACATAGCGCCCCTCAGCGATGAGGGGCGAGGATTGAAACCACCATGAATGCGCTGATCAGCCAGGTCATTATCATATAGCGCCCCTCAGCGATGAGGGGCGAGGATTGAAACAAGGAGACCGTCGCCTTCAGGCGACCGGAGGAATTAGCGCCCCTCAGCGATGAGGGGCGAGGATTGAAACTTCTTGTCCAGTTTATAGGCATCGGCAACCTTCGATAGCGCCCCTCAGCGATGAGGGGCGAGGATTGAAACTCTTTTGGGAACACTCCAGATACCGCACCGCCTTTAGCGCCCCTCAGCGATGAGGGGCGAGGATTGAAACAGCGCAGAGGTAATAGCAGCGGCCGCAATGACATTAGCGCCCCTCAGCGATGAGGGGCGAGGATTGAAACAAGATCCACAGCATGACGAATACTGCTGCGATGATAGCGCCCCTCAGCGATGAGGGGCGAGGATTGAAACAGTTGAGAACCACTACTGGTCGCCGAGAGCTTGGATAGCGCCCCTCAGCGATGAGGGGCGAGGATTGAAACAACGAGATCGGGATCAGCAAGGGCCTGCATGAATATAGCGCCCCTGATCTATAGGGTCAGGTCTTTTATTTTGACATTTCTCCTTTTCTCTGATATTGTCGCTGCATGACCCGCCCCCTCCGCATAGAATATGCCGATGCCGTTTATCACATCACTTCACGCGGCAATGAAAAGAAGGCCGTCTTCAAAGACGACCAGGACCGCATCAACTTCCTGAACACACTCCAGCATGTCAATAAACGGTATAACTGGCTCTGTCATGCCTACTGCATAATGGACCGGGCAAAGTACCGGAAGCTGCTGGGAGAAGTTAAGAAGCAGATCGCGTTTCTTCGGAGAACTTTGAAGGGCAAAGAATTACGCGCTGTTTCTTGATACCTGGGAATATTGAGGACCATAATTCTATGACATCAGCCGCTATTGTTCAAAAACTCTGGAACTGCTGTAACGTCATCAGGGACGACGGGATGAGCTACGGCGATTACGCGGAGCAGCTCACGTACCTGCGGTTCCTCAAGATGGCTGACGAGCGCACGAAACCGCCATACAACCAGCCGAGTGCCGTGCCTGCGAATTACAACTGGCTCACGCCGCTCATGAAGGACGGTGACGACCTATTCGATCACTTGGCTATTCCGGCCATGTCGCCCACTTGTTCCGGGCATGTCGCCCACCCACGAAAGCGCGTGAGCGCTGGACATGGTGATTGTACAGTTAGTGGGCGGCTTGCGTCAAGCTTGATTTGGTTTTTCG
>Ga0315281_10001812_pt1 | contig 31672 bp, 32 predicted proteins | sample YL17G07_0_MG_FD_204540 | JGI IMG/M metagenome (GOLD analysis project Ga0315281, IMG submission 204540) | Sediment microbial communities from Yellowstone Lake, YNP, Wyoming, USA - YL17G07_0 | ecosystem: Environmental > Aquatic > Freshwater > Lake > Sediment | place: USA: Wyoming | collected...
CGCCCATGAGTGACGACCGCGCATTATTTCAAACTTGACTGCGACACACACGACGCGAACGACGAATATAATCACGAGAGACAAGTGAAAGTAGAGCTTGTGTAGGCCATTTGCGGCAATAGCACGCCACCCTACAGGGTAATTCTGGACAGGTTCGTGCCCTTGGAGACGTTTCAGATCGTCCAGACTACGGTCGTGGGACTCAAAGACCGAGTCAGCCTCTTGAAAATGGGTTCATAGAGGGCTGGGGCGAATCGGTATCAATGGGTCTCTCTGAGGCACTCATCGAACATTTGGACTGTCTTTTCCAGTTGCTCCTCCGTGATCGCGAGCGGGGGTTGGATTCGGACGGTGTTTCCCTTGACTCCTCCATGGCCGAGGAGAAGGCCCTTGTTGAGTGCAAGTTCCCTGATCTTTGTCGCTTCGCTCGGGGCGGGGGTCTTCAGTTTCTGGTCCTTGACAAGTTCAACTCCGACCATGAGGCCTAATCCCCTAACTCCTCCGATCAGCTTGTGTTTCGGCAGCAACTCCCGCAATCTCTGTAGAAGATACTTCCCTTTTCGATTAGCCTCGTCAGCCAACCTGTTCTCAAGCAGATAGTCAATGTTGGCGACCGCGGCTGCGCAGCTGACTGGGTTGCCTCCGAATCTCGATAGGTGGTCTCCCGGTTCGAAGGCGTCGCCTATGTCTGCTCGCGTTGTGCAGGTTGCCAATGGAAATCCATCTAGAGGCAGCTGTCGGTCGAGGGGTCGCCGGCCTACTCGGACTTGTGGCAGCCAAGATGCTTGCGAGCAAACAATAGGGAAGACGGATCGTTCACCTTTCACGTCATCATCTCGGACGTAGGACGTCCCTGATCGTCCCATCCGAGGGGGCATGCCTACTCGACGACTAGGTCTCAGCTACAGCAATCAGTTGGTCAAGCAAGGGACTGCCCCTCCAAGCCTTCGCTGCCTTTCTCTTTCCGAAGATCACGCAATTCCGTTTCGTATTCGCGACAAGGTGGCAGGAGAATGTTCTACCCCCTCTCGGCTTGACAGGTTCAATTCCACAAGCGTCGTGGCGGAGGAATATGCAAGGGGAACTCTTGAAAGCCCAATCCCAATCGACGACGCGTCCAGGCTTGTCGCCGAATCGGGCGGCGCATGCATAGTAGCGTTTCTTGTCCGGCACAACAGCACAGTCGAGAACTAGATACGTTCGGAATACGTCAGTGCAGCTCATTCCCAGGAAGCCCGCAATTCTCTCCAAATCCTCAGGGGCTAGAGCGCATGGATACGTAGCACAACAACTGCCGCACCTCATGCAGGTTCGGTTTCCGGTACGTGGCTTGCCTGTCAAGGGTCGAGAGTGATGATTTCAGGAGAGACCTTGTAGAGAGGCCAGTGTCTTCGATTTTTCCTGCGCGTAGCGTTTGTAGAGTCTACTCACGACTGGTATGAAACTGACTCTCTCACCGGCATCGGTGTAGAACTTCTGCATACGTTCTTCAAGCTGCTTGGCAGCGGCCAGCAGATCAGCGTAACTCATCGCTTCAGATAACGTCGGGCTTCCAGCATACTGCTCCTCGGAGATCCCCGAGATTGGCTCAAGCAGAGAATGGTCCACGCTTTCCCGAGCTGTCTTCTCTAGAGTCTGCTTTCGTTTCCTGCTACTCTCGGCGAACGTGAGGAAGACCTGCTTTGCCTGTGCATACTTCTCGTCTGACGCCGCATGTTGGTAGAATTCCATTGTCTGATCTTCGAGCTGAAGAGTGAATTTGATCACAGCGCTGAAGGTCCTAAGCTCCAATCTGTCACAACTCCATGCATTGTCTAGTGCGCCGTGCTTAGAACCATCTTGAGATTACGACTTTTCGTTCTGTGAAGAAGTTGATACCATCAAAGCCTTGTCCGTGGAGGTCACCGAAGAAGGAATCTTTCCATCCGCTGAATGGGAAGAATGCAACCGGGGCAGCGATGCCAATATTGATGCCCACGTCCCCAGCCTGTACGCCGTGTTTGAATTCCCTCGCCCATTTCCCACTTTGTGTGAAGATCGATGCCGCATTACCGTGTGGATTCTGGTGTATCATCTCAAGCGACTCGTCTAGGTCCTTGGCTCTCATGATGCACATGACGGGTCCAAAGATCTCTTCGCTGCCGATCTTCGTCTTGGGATCGGCTTGATCGAAGATTGTGGGACCGATGAAGTAGCCGTTCTCGTGTCCCTCGACCTTGATGTTTCGTCCGTCGAGTATGAGCTTCGCGCCCTCCCGCAGGCCGATCTCAATGTACGATAGCACTTTCTCCTTCGCCTGTTTCGACCGCAGTGGACCCATCTGGACACTCTCGTCTAGGCCGTTGCCGACTTTGATGGATTTCGCCGCTTCAACCAGCTTTTGCTTCAAAGGTTCGTAGATGTCCCCTACGGCCACAATATTGGCCCCGGCCAGGCATCTTTGGCCTGCACAGCCGTACACTGAATTCATAATTGCGGGCATGATCTTATCGAGGGGGGCGTCCGGCATGACGACCAAGAAATTCTTCGCGCCGCCTTGGCATTGAGCTCGTTTACCCGTGGAAGTTGCCTTGGCGTAGACGTATCTTGCAACCGGCGTCGAACCAACGAAGGACACTCCTTTGATATCCTTGCTTTCCAACAAAACGTCGGCGACCTCTCTTGTGCCATTCACGAGGTTGATCACGCCGGGTGGGAAGTCTGCTTCGTGGATGAGCTCGAACGTCTTATTCATCGAGAGGGGGACTTCGCTCGACGGCTTCACGATGTAGGTATTCCCGCATGCAACTGCATATGGAAGGAACCAAAATGGAATCATTGCGGGGAAATTGGATGGGGGAAGGCAGCAGAAGACCCCCAGAGGTTGGAGTATGCATTCCTCATCCATGCCAGGAGCGATCATCTCAGCATTGTATCCCATCATGAGTGTGGGAATCCCGGCCGCGTGTTCTACGCATTCTATGGCACGTCTCACTTCTCCTCTTGCTTCATCAATGGTCTTCCCATGTTCTTGAACTAGGATACGCGAGACTTCCTCGAAATGCTCCTCCATCAAATTCTTGACCGTAAACATGTAGCGGGCACGTGTAAGTGGGGGAGTTTCTCTCCACTCCTCGAATGCTCCCACGGCATATCGAATGGCTTCTTCCACCTCTTCTCTTGTGGACACAGGAACTCGGGCTAGCACTTCGGTCGTGACGGGATTGATGATGTCTAGGGTTCGCGTAGACTTGGACTCCACCCACTCGCCGTTGACGTAGTTCTTGATGGTAGGAAGCTCGGCCCTGCGCGGCTCAGTCTTTGTCGGCTGTACCATATGCCTTCACTGAAATTGGATTGCATCCAATTGAGAGATTGGCTATTAGGCTTGCGGTGGGGCTCCAGAGGCAACGTCACTTGTCAGGGGATGCGGCCGACTACCGGATATGGATCAGGTGCAAGTGGTTGCGTTGACGCATCAAACGTGGAGTGCAGAAATTGCCCCATGACGGTGCCGGGTGATCTCTGTGTCTGCAACTCCGAGCGCGCTGTCAAGGGCGTTGATGCCTTGGTCGATTTCTTCTCTCTTGATTATCAGTGGCGGTGCTATGATCAGGTAGTTGATCCACGGGTTGATGAATGTGCCTTTTTTCATGCATTCTGCTGCGACACCGTCAGCAACCATAGGCTTGCCTTGAAGTTTGTCCTCACGTGTGTTGAAGGCCAGCCTCGATTTCCTGTTACGGACCAGTTCAAGTCCCCAGAATAGACCAAGCCCGCGCACATCTCCTACCGAGGGATGCTTGTCCTGCAATGTTTTCAACTGCTTTCCCAGGTACTGGCCCATCTCGCGTGAGCGTTCAATGAGGTCTAATCGCTTGTACTCTCCGATCGCTGCAACTCCAGCAGCCAATGTCAGAGGATGCGCCTCATATGTATGGCCATGCGCGAAGTAATGCTCCTCAAAGAAGTCTGAGATCTCGCGTGTTGTTGCGGTAACGCCAAGCGGAATGTACGCACCGGTAACACCCTTAGCAGTCGTCAGAATGTCCGGTCTAACCTCCCAGTGATCCACTGCAAACCATTCGCCCGTTCGTCCCCACCCCGACATGACCTCGTCACAGATCATCAAGACCCCGTGACGTTTTGTGATATCGCGTAGTTTCGGTAGATACTCGTCAGGAGGAACGATCACACCATTACTTCCAACGACTGGTTCCACGATAACAGCGGCGACGTTCGATTCGTGCTCAATCATGTATTCGACGTAGTCAGCGCAAGTGATGCCACAGTCGGGATACCTTAAGCCGAAAGGGCAGCGATAACAGTAGGCGTCAGGCCCAAAGATGACACCGTCCATTTTGCCAGCAGGCTCGATAGGATATCGGCGCGGATCACCCGTGGCTGCGATCGACCCTGCGGTTGACCCGTGATAGGAGTTGTAACGAGAGATTATCTTGTACCTTCCAGTGTACTGCCTGGCAATCTTGAAAGCAGCCTCATTCGCTTCGGTCCCAGAAGTGGCGTAGAAGAACTTCTCGAGCCCCTTCGGCACAACCTCCATGAGAAGTTCTGTCAATCTTGCGCGTACCTCGGTAGTAAAAGACGGGACCACATAAGGTAGCTTCTTGGCCTGCTCGCAAATTGCATCAATCACGACCTTGTTTCCGTGTCCCAGGTTCGAGCACATCAACTGTGAAGAGAAGTCAAGTAGTCGTTGACCCGAAGCATCTGTAAAGTAGCATCCCTCAGCGCTCACAATTTCGCGAGGTATCCAGCTCTTCTGCGCTCGCCATGTACCATATGTGTGCTGCTTTGTCAGCTTCACAACGTCCGGCTCGTCGGTTGCCTGAACCATACCACATCGGATCTCGCTAAGGTATCTATACTTAATAGGATTTCCGTCCAATTTGCGCAAGAGAATTCTGGACATTGTTCAGTAAGCACAAGTCTCATGCAAATTGCCGCGCCGTGAGAAAAACCCGTCTGGCTTCAGATGTCTACTCTTGGGTCTTCCTTAACTATCTTCGCGGCTATCTGCGTGCTTGTGCGCTCTATGTCATTCATACTGCTGAGCTGCTCGAGCTTGCTCATGTAGTCGTCTCTGTTCGTCGCCCTTATTAGGACTATGAAGTCAAAGTCGCCCAGTACGTAGTATACGGCCCACACCCCTGGAATCGAGGCGATCTTCCTGCCCACTCTCCCGTGATAGTGAGGCCCGTACTTCGCTCTTACGAGCACAATTGCCACATAGTCGTAGCCAAGTTCGAGAGCGTTGACCTTGGCATAGTATCCATCGATCACTCCACCTTTTTCGAGCCGTTTGACCCTGTAGTGCAGGGTGGATTTGGGAATTTTCAGTTTCTTCGCCAGAATATCAAGAGGAACCTTGCAATCGTTCTGAAGGAATCTGACTATCGACAAGTCCGTTTGGTCAATTGGTTTTCTTTTCTTTGTCATGACCCAGACCGTTGTCTATTCTTGCTCAGCGGGAGGCTGATTTAAGACTGTGCTTTAGCGCGGCTGTGGAAAGCTATCTGTTTTCTTGCCTGATTGTTGTTAGGTTGGCGATTCCGATGTTGTAGCTGAGCGTTCTCAGGTGGAGTTCTCGTCTCTGGGCTGTTCTCTTGTGGCTGGATAGATGGTTTCCGTAGCATCGCTTCAGGGCGCTGTAGACGGATTCTGCTTTGCTGCGTTGATGGTACCGCTTCAGGAATGTGGTTTGGCCTTCCAGCCATAGGGTGATCATGTCACGCCAAGGTTGGCTGCCGCGTTTTCGTATGGTTGTGTTCCGTTTCGGTTTGATGATTGGCGTACGGCCTTTCATGGCGATGAGGTTGCACTTTCGCCTTGAGAGGTAGGCTGGGTCTGTGCATAGGTCTCCGCTGGTTTTGGGTAAGGGTTTTAGAAGTGTCTTGAGGATGGGCGAGTCGTTTCTTGTGCCTTTGGTTATGGTCTGGTTGAGGCATACTCTACTTGCTCAGTTCGGTAGTGTGCAATATGTTGTGGGATAATACAGTGAACAAGTCCTTACCACTAGATTGATTACCTGGCGGCTGAATCTGTGGTCACTGGTGAGAGTCAATGGCACGCAAGGAAGTTTCAGTCTCACGACCAACTGGCAAAACGATGAGCAGATTGCAACAGGCCATCAGAATGGAATTCCCCAGAGCAGATGCTGATGCGAACGGAAGACGAAGGATCTTCTTCGAGAATGCCGCAGGCTCCCTGGTTCTACAACGTGCCGTTGAAGCGGAGGCGAAGGCGCGTCTCGACTACTCCGCGAACGTCGACGGGCCTTTCTGGGAGTCGAAGATGAACGAGGAAGCAATCATGGATGGCCGGAAAGCAGTGAGGGATTTTCTCAACGCGCCCTCCGAGGATTGTGTCATTTCAGGTGAGTCAGCTACAAGCATCCTCTTCAACCTCAGCTACGCCCTATCGAAGGAGATGTCAGGAACCGAGAATGTTGTCCTCACGGAGTATGAGCACTATGCCAATATTAGCCCATGGCTGGAGCTCGAACAACGCGGCGCCGTCAAGGAAGTAAGGTTTGCAAGATTCAATCCAGACGACGGACAGCTAGACGTATCTCACTTGGCAAGTCTCCTCGATGAGAAGACGCGGGTGGTTTCTATCGCCGGCGTTTCCAACGTATTGGGCTCCAAAACACCCGTGGCCCAAGTCTTCAAGCTAGCAAAGAAAGTCGGAGCCTACACTATTCTCGACGCTGTACACACCGTTCAGCACATTCCGGTCGATGTCGAGATGCTTGGCTGCGATTTCGCCGTGTTTTCCGCGTACAAACTGTTCAGTCGACGGGGAAGTTTCGCATACGGCAGGAAAGAGTTTCTGGAAGACCTCAGACCGTATAAGGTGGAACCCGCCTCCGACAAAGGGCCAGGAAAGTGGGAGATGGGAACCCGAGACCAGGCGCTTTTTGCTTCAATCACCGCGGTCATAGACTATCTGGATTGGCTGGGCTCCCAGGTCGAACCTGAAGTCAGAGATAAGAATCCTGACTATGCTGGAAGAAGACGCTCGCTCAAGGCTGCTCTCTCATGGATAGAGAGGTATGAGCAAACGCTTTCGAATGCGATGCTAGGCGGAACAAACGGAGCACAAGGAATGCAGGCCATGAGGGGCCTAGAAGTCTATGGCATGAAGGATTCTTCTAGGACAGACTTACGAGTGCCGACTTTCGTCTTCAACATCGTGGGAGCTGATCCCTTTCAGGTCGCCAAATATCTCTGGGACAAACACTCAATAGCTGTGCTAGCCGAGGATGGCGGAGGCTTCTACTCTAGAACCCTCAAGACGTATGGGAGATCTATCGGAGTTCGCGCAAGCCTAGTACACTTCAATACTGTTGAAGAGGTCGAGACCTTCCTGCGCGCCCTTGCCGATACCGTGAAGCACTTCACCCATTGAATTGTCGTCGAGATCACGAGTATAGACAACACAATAGCCACGAGCGCCGCTTTTCGCCTCACAGGTTGGACTTCCTGACCTCTTTTCTACTCACCTGTGAGCCGGTTTTGAGCCTAAACGTTTGCCTTTTGGGGTCCTCTTCAGGTTAAGAACATAGGGGCCTTGGTCAACTGCCATCCCTTATTCAAACGAAGGGCATAGACGGAGAACTGAGATACTGCATGGAGAAGAGCTTCAGCGACTCCGGACCAGGGGAACTGAGTCCAAATGATGTCAGGCGCGAAGGACTTCCTTTCCACTGCTAGGCTGGGTAGAATCAAGGCTTACGTGAACGCCCTTTCCGATGTAGTGGACCTGCAATTCCGCGAAGATGAAAGTCTTCCCAGGTTGCCTATAGACGTCAGAAGCGTAGACAAGGCAGAGGACTCCCGCGTAGCACACTATCTGCTCCTAGTTGCATCCATAGATCAAGGGAGACTAGTTGGCGCCGCTGAGAACGCCAGATCGATAGTCTGTCACCTCTTCAAGAGCTTTGGAGATGAAGTCTTCGGCATTGAAGATGTCTTAACAATCCGATCTATATTCCCGATACTTCCGAACCCGCTGATCGCATCAATCCTTGTCTCAGTCAACAAATTTGTCGAACGTGTGGCAGAAGGCGATCTGTACTCGTGGGGCCTTCAAATCACTTCACAAGGCTTGCGGCCACTCGATGTCGCCGAGCAGCTGGCCAGCGGGATTGAGTGGATGGGAAAAGATTGGAACACAACCGCGAGAAAGAAAGTCTGGATGTACATGAGATGGATGGTTCGGCCGCATCCGGACATCGGCTTATGGCAAGGTCTGGGAAAAAGCGAACTCTACCTTCCTCTAGATAGCAACGCAGGAAGATTCTTTGAGCGCATCGGTGTCCTGCCGAAGGAAACCCGACTATACAGCAAGAAGCAGGTTGTTGAAACCACGATGTTCGTCAGAGACAAATTGTTTCCCGATGACCCCGCTAAGATAGACTATCCCGCATTTCTTTTCGGTATCGATGCAGCATTATCAAAAGAAGCACAACGCACACAGGTCACGCTTCATCGTTTCCAGGTGATGGATATGAAATGGTGGCCGGGCAGAAAGCAACTCTATCGACCTTTGGATTTCTTGACGGGTTGATCTTTGAATTTCAAATAGTATCCGCTTCGGGGCGCGTTCAAAAGACTTGTGGCTTATCCCGCGAAGGTATGTTGTTCTCGATTTCTCCAACGTTCAGCTGAAGATAAACCTGGATCATACTGGATGCCAGCATACTCTGGTAGGCGCTTTCGAATGGTTGAGTACGAAGAAAAATGGTTTTAACGCAGATCCACGATTTCTTTCGCTGGGCGAATGTGTTGAAACCCAAGATTGACATGAATAGCGACCTCGGGGAAAGCTACGGAGTTTTTAGAGTTGGAAACGACGCTGAAATCATGCCCCACATAACTTCGGCAAACGTTGCATGCGGATACCATGCTGGCGACCCGAACTTGACAGAAGAGCCGCAGATGGCCGTTCACTCGTAGGTTTCGTCTCAAATGCGCGGAAAACGTGTGGCCATCAGAAAGTCTTAACCCTCTTCCTCTTCTATGTTCTGCGTGCAAGAACTATGAAAGTCTATCTTCAGGAAATGACATGGCAGGAAGTGAGACGCGCGCTTAGGCGAAGTGGTGGTGTCGTAATTGTCCCGACTGGCACCACGGAACAACATGGCTTACACTTGCCTGAGGGAACAGACACCTTTTGTGCTATTGGAATTGCAGAGGACGTTGCGCAAAAACAGGTGCAATCGTAACGCCACCTCTCTGGTTCGGGTGGTCTCCTCATCATATGGCATATCCGGGAACAATCAGTCTTCGACCAGAGGTAGTTGCAGACGTTCTTGTTGATGTTGGCAAATCCTTGAACTCTCATGAGTTCAGGAAACAAATCTGGATCTGTGGTCACAGGGTTGCGAATCTGCCACCCATGCAAATCGCTGCGTGGAGGGTCCGAGGGGAAACAAGGGGGCAAGCGCACGTGGTTGTTGTGGATCCTTGGTATATGAGCAAGATTGTCCGCGACAGCTTGGAGATTCTCGATATTGGCCATGCCGACGAGCATGAAACTTCAATGATGCTGTACAAGTTCCCGAAGCTCGTCCAAATGAAGGAGGCCGTCAAGGGTCCTCCGGAGACAAGAAAATTCTCTAGCGAGCGCGGTGATCAGACCACGTTCGTTCCCGGCGTTCCCATGGATCTGAAACGGCGAACCATCAAAAGCGGAGGAACGCTCGGAGATGCGACTCTTGTTACCAAAGAGAAAGGGCGGAAACTTCACTCCGCCCTAGTGAACAACATTGTCACACTTGTGCGGGAACTGAGGAAAGGTGTATCCTAGCTAAATGGTCTCAGGCAACTAACTCGTACCTGGCAATTCATCTCGACTCGGTTCTGAGGCAGGTCGCCTGCCACATTCGACGCTCAGCGTGCCGCTGCTCTGAAATATGAAACTCATGCACACTCTTCGCTGTTTCTCTATCCTGACACTGGGCGGTGCGTCTACCAGTTCTGGCCATGTGCACTCGAGAAAGTACTGCATGGTTCTCAATTCTGATCCCGGACCGTGATGGGGAACGGCCTGAGATCCCTGGGCAGAAAACTCTTGTATCTAATTCCATTTGTAACGAATTCTTCTTTGACTTCCTTCAACACTTGTGCCTTGGTAAGCAGATCGACGCCAGTTAGAGCGATAGCTTTCGCAGCAAGTATGCCACCCTTGTGACCGATGCTCATTCCCGAGGTTGCGGTCATCTGCCAGCTATGGAATGGCGCACCTAGGATCGTAGTCGCCACGAGTATCTGAGCGGTTGGGACGATGTAGCTAACGTCTCCAACGTCTGTCGAAGCAGGAAGGATCTCCCCTTCATCCTCAGGGTCATCTACCGTGTCGTCCAGGACTTTTCCCATCTTCTCCCCTAGACGCGGAACGTTCATGCTTTTCATGGTAGTCTTTTTCTGATCTGAGGTAAATGATTCGGAAAGTTTCTTTGCGAATGCGATCTCGTTAGTGGTCCATTCCGGTGGCCCGAGTTGTTTCATGTTAGCTAGCATTAGGTAGCTGAGAGTCTTATTCGGCACGAAGTCATGGCACCCACCAGTGAGGTCGAAGTCTACAGTCGTATCCGTCATCATGCTCGCACCTCTCGCAATATTCTGGACCTTGCCGTAGAGTTCTTCGACTTGGTATCTTCTGGGCGACCGAATGTAGTACCAGACTTGTGCCTCGGAAGGAACGACGTTAGGTACATTCCCGCCCTTTGTGATCACGTAATGAATCCTTGCCTTCTCCGTGATGTGTTCACGTAGATAGTTTGTTCCGACGTTCATGAGTTCCACCGCGTCAAGAGCACTGCGACCTTGTTCAGGAGAGGCCGCTGCATGCGCTGAGATGCCGTGGAAGTTGAATCTCACAGCGTTGCTGGCAAGAGAAGAAGACATCCACACAGTATTGGTCATCGAAGGGTGCCAACAAAGAGCAGCATCTAGACCATCGAACACGCCATCCCGGGCCATGAAGACCTTGCCTAAGAAAGTTTCCTCTGCTGGGCAGCCGAAGAACTTCACAGTCCCTTTAAGATTCTTTGTCGTAATTGCTTCCTTTAGTGCAATGGCAGCCCCCATGCTGGCGGCACCGAAAACGTTGTGGCCACAGCCATGACCTGACGTCCTCTGCATGATCGGTTCCTTTTTGGGTTGTGCCTTCTGTGACAGGCCTGGCAACGCGTCATACTCTCCGAGCACTCCGATGATGGGGTTTCCAGAACCATATGTTGCCACAAAGGCTGTCTGCATTCCTGCAACTCCAGTCTCGACATCGAATTTAGCTTTCTTCAAAGTATCTGAAATGAGCTTGGAGGATCTGAACTCCTCAAGGCCTAGCTCTGCGAACTCCCAGATCGTATTCGAAACTCTCACTATGAGCGAGTCATTCTCTTCTATCCAATTCAAGGCGGTCTGTCTGGGCATATTCTCATTCCCGTGATACGAATCAATACATGAACGGAAAGCCGCTAGAGGCAATATACGGAAAAAAGGGGAGGAAGTTCACGAGGTGGCCACATCCAGTTCGTACGAGTACATGCGATCACGGCCGGAGCGCAGGAATTCATCTTCAATCTCTTGTTTCTTCCTAGAGCTGGCTCCTGGAAGGAGACGCCTGGTCCTCAGGATTTCTTCTCGAGTATAGTAATGTCCCTCCATGAGATCCAGCCTAATCCCGGCATGATCCACACCCACTAATTCAACCACATAGTCAATGTGGTCAATGTAGTCGATCACTGCTAGCTCACGCGGTCCTTTCTCAGAACTCAGAAACCACGACAATGGGCATAGGCCTATCACACCGCCTTTCTCGGCACAGGCCTTGATCTGATCATTCGTGATATTTCTCGGATGGTCGCAAAGAGCCTTGACACTGGAGTGATCGAAGACAACAGGATCCCTAGAAACCTCAATGATTTCCATGCTGCTTTTCGTTCCAACGTGTGAGAGTGATATCACCATTCCAATCTCGTTCATTCTTCCCACTCATTGAACGCCTAACCGGCTTAGCTCCACATCGGTTTCCTCGCCGCATCCATCCGCGAACTGATTACGCCGTTGATAGGCAGGCTGCATAGTCCTAATTCCCAATCCCGCGAAGAATGAAAGATTGTTGAGATCTAGCCCCAGGAAACCGGCGCCCTGAGACCCAAGTACCACCGCGATTCCTTCCTTGGCTTTAGCGTTCCTGATCTCTCTTACACAAGTAGCCAGTCGAACTCCTGTCGGCTCCAACTTTCTCAGACGATCGAAAAGGTCAGCCAGTTCCGTTGTGACCTGGCACATGCTGAAACATTCCACATCAGGGACTGTCACGTGGATGGCGGTTATGCCCCCTTTTTCAGTTTCCTAACATATTCCTCGTCAAAATCCTTGGGATATACTGCATTCAAGCCGTCCACGACAATTGATTTCTCATGTACCTTGTCTGATCTTGTTCTCGACTCAGTCGCGGAGCAATCCCTTCACACATAGCCTTCCTTGTGGTACTTCTGATCTCCGGTCCTTCACTTCTCACAATTCGCCCTGATAGTATACAAGGTCCATGCATTTCTCATCGATTTCTGTGCCGAGGCCCAGAGCCTTTGCTTTCCTGTAGATCTCTGCGTAGATTGCCACATAGGGCAAGGTCATTCCAGTGCTCTTGAAGATGGTGATCTCAGATGGCTTCTCTCTGCCCGGTTTCACTCCGGCGACAACCTGTCCGATGTTCGCGTACACATTCCTTCGAGACAGGATACCCTGCTCCATCGGAAGCCTAATTTCCTTCGTGTCCAAGGCCAACTCGTAGTCTATCACCAGTTTGTCTGCCTTCTTCAGAGCAGATCCATCCAGTTCAGCTTTGAAGGGATCGTCGGCACCGATCGCGTTTATGTGCAAGCCGGGCCTTACCCATTGGCCCCTGACAATTGGGTCGGTTGACCTAGTCGCCGTAACCAGAATGTCAGCGCTCTTGACCACTTTCTCAGGTCCATCAGAGACGAGGATCTCAATGCCAAGTTTGTCTCCCATTTCCCTGGCATACTGACAAGCGATATCATGATCACTTGTTCTTCCCGCATATACAAAGACGCTCTCAACCTTAACTACTCTTGAGATCGCTTGGAGCTGAGCCCTGCCCACTTGTCCCGTACCAATCACTCCGACTGTCCTGCTGTCTTTCCTCCCAAGGTATCTAGCTCCAATCGCCCCTTCTGACCCCACTCTCATCCACCATCCAAAAGTGCCTCTTATTATGGCCAAGACTTCACCACTTCTCGCATCGATCAGATGTTCCACAAGGCCCTTCCGGTTTCCAAGATGGTAGCTGAATCTCAAGAGAACCATGCCTGTCTGCTCTAAGTAAGCCATGCTCTGGTTGACACTCCTGATTTGCGGGGACATGTGAGGTAGGTTCTTTCCTTCGACACGCATTTCGCATCTAGGAACAACTGGATCGCCGTGAATGAGAGAATTGCCGCCCGCCAGACCTAGTCCGTATTGACGATAGGCATCTTCGACCGCTTCTATCGTTTCCTCGAAGGACAGAAGATTCTCGACATCTGCGTCTCCAATAAGCAAAGTCATCTGTGACCTTCACCGTTTGAGAATGCTCTAGCGGCCCAAATAAATACTTGTTGCGGATTGCGCGTCGCCAGGTGTGCACGAGCGCATCGGAAGAGTTCAGAACCTTTCGCGCAGTCTTTGTCGCTGAAGGCGCATTGGCGATCCGTAACAGTATGAACGTGCAATACTTCGGATCGAAGGACACTGAGTACTCTAGCAGCGTTCATCCCTTCTCTGCAAACAATCAGGAACGTTTAGTTGACCGGCAAAGCGCACTTCGAAAAGGTTGCATTGTTGAAGGAGCGAAAGACTGTGATCTCGACTCCCGGTCCAGTGGGGCGAAGGTACATAGAGCGTTGGAAGTCTTGCTCCGTCGGGTTGCCGAGTCATACGGTCTTCTCCCAAGGGGATGGCATCTGGCTCAAGGATGTTGACGGCAAGGTCTACATGGATTTCGCAAGTCAGAGTGCAATCCTTGGCCACCGAAATCCGCGACTGACTGCTGCAATACTAGACCAAATGAGAAAAAGTGGCCTGAGCCAGGTACATGGACTTGCTCGACAGCAGATCGAAATAGTGGAGAAGTTGAGAGAAATGCTTCCTCCGAACCTGTCAGCAGGGAGGTTCTATTGCTGCAATACAGGATCTGAGGCTTGCGAGTACTCCATGGAGGTTGCCAGAGCTTACACGAGGAAGCCTACACTACTCGCCTATCTTGGTGGCCACTATGGGTGGACCATTGGAGCGCTATCGCTGACCGCAGATTGGTCAGAGTCCAGAAGATTCTGTCTGCCTCTAATTCCAGAGATAGTGCATATCCCTTACCCCTACTGCTATCGTTGTCCAATTGGTCACGACTATCCTGACTGCGGTATCTTCTGCTTGCGCTACCTAGAAAACGTGCTTGAAACCATGGCAAATCCAGAGGAGATTGCGGCAGTTTTCATGGAACCAATCCAGCAGGTGGGAGGAGTCGTGCTCCCTCCCCGAGAGTATGTTACTGCCCTCAAAGATCTGTGCGAGAAGCATGGAATCCTGATGGTTGTCGACGAAGTGGCGACGGGATTTGGGCGGACAGGAAAGATGTTCGCGACGGAGCATTGGGACGTGCCTGCTGACATCATGTTCATGGGGAAGGCATTCGGCAGTGGAATACCCATGGGTGCACTCGCCGCAAGAAGAGGCATCCTAGAGAGAAATCCAGGTTTTCCACTCTATCGGGAGTGGAGTCCGGTTTCTTGCGTAGCGGCTCTGGCTACAATAGAGGAACTTCAAAGCAGGAAGTTGCCAGAGAAACCCGCCCAGCTTGGAGACCACATGATTAGAGCGCTAAGACAACTTTCAGATGAGCATAGACTAGTAGGCGACATAAGAGGAAAGGGGCTGTTGATCGGAATAGAACTCGTGAAAGATCATGAGAAAAGGAAGCCGGCAACGGAAGAAGCAAGCAGAGTTGCAGCGGAAGCATTCAAGAGGGGACTGATCCTAGGATGTGTCGGAACCCACAGACACGTGATTAGACTCACCCCGCCGCTGATCATGTCGAGAGAAGACAGCGATAGAGCGGTCATGATACTGGATGAGGCACTAAGAGCAGTGGAAAAGCGGGTCAGGGAGTAGCTCAGGATTGTCAATCTGTTTCAAGACTTGTGGTCCATTTCAACTCTTTCAGAAGGGGGAGGTACCCAAGGTCAGGGTTGGGTTTCTATAATCATCAAAAGGATCTGGTCACTCAGGCGTGCTTTTCCGGCAGTCTTCTATTCTGACGAGCGAAAAAATCACGAATTCTCTTAGCAACGTATTCCAGTTCCCACTGCGTCCTAGGCCTGGGTTCGGGGAGAGAGAGTTCTTGCTCCTTCTGTTTGTCCGTGATCGGAAAATCGCCTTTCTTGCATTTGAGAAGTTCAATATAGCTTGGTTGCAGGTAATTGGCTGTGCTGTACAAGACAGAGCACTCGATACCCTCTGATTGCAGATACTCCAGCAGCGTATCCCTATGAGGGGTCCTAATGGTATAACGGAGGAAGGCATGATATGCATAGTCCCTTTCGATGGGGGTGGCAACGGGCACTCCTTGCAGCATTTCAGTGTAAGTGTGAGCATTCTTCCTTTGGCTCTCGATGTACTCGTCCAAGTGCCTTAGCTGCACTCGTCCTATGGAGGCTCCAATGTCCGTCATCTTGTAGTTCAGGCCCACCAAGGTGCTCAGATCGCTTCTTCCCGGTCCTGTAGCACCAACTCCTGGAAAACCAAGGTACCGATGGGCCAGAACGGCATCAGCAATTTCTTTGTCGTCTGTGACGACAAAACCCCCTCCGCCAGGGGCCCAGAGACTCTTAAAGCCCACACAAAAAACCCCGGCATGACCTACGGGCAGTCTCTTCCCTCGATATCGGGCGCCTGCGGCATTGGCGTCGTCTTCGATAACGCACAGCCCTCGTTCTTCAGCGATTTCCATTATCGGGTCCATATCGCACGGGTGCCCACAATGAGCTACCGGAATGATAGCTTTGGTCTTCTTGGTGATCTTTTCCCCTATCTTAGCAGCATCTATGTTGAAGGTGTCTTCTTCCACATCCACGAAAACGGGAGTGGCTCCAGCACTCAGCACGCAATGCCCAACGGCAACGAAGGAATTGGGTGGAATGATAACCTCATCACCTTTGGTTACTCCGCACCCTACGAGAGCGAGATACAGAGCAGACGTTCCGGAATTAAGGCCGATTGCGTGTCTCCTCCCGCAGTATTCGGCGAATTCCTTTTCAAAGTAAGTCACTTCCTCCAATTCGGCATGGAGAGTCTCGCCTTGATCTAAGTATTTGAGGGCAGCCCGCTTCATTTCTTGGTCGAAGGGGTTCCGCTTGTAAGGTATGAGATATGACGGGGGTTTTGCGTACATTCCGCACCACAGAACACGTGTGATGGGACAACTTAAGTGTTATCGAGTGAAGCGTGCGCAAGTATGTCCAGTGTTGGTCGCAGGATCTGGGGTCGTAATCTCGCGCGCTTGGGACGAGCTTATTCAACTCGCAGAGCAGCTTTCGATTCCGGTCGCTACCAGTCTGGGAGGCAAAGGCAGCATACCGGAAGATCACCCGCTGTCAATAGGTGTTGTGGGAAAATACTCCAGAAAAAGCGCAAACGAGATAGTGATGAAGAGCGACCTGGTCGTCTTCATAGGATCTAGAGTGGGGGCTATGGTTACAGATGTGTACAAGGTTCCGAAACCAGGGACGCCGATCATTCATATTGAGGTGGTTTTTGATCTCGTTGTGCCAGTGGACGTACTCGTCAATCGACTTGAATTGATGCTGCTTCTGTTCGTAGACGCCGTAGAAGCGTTCCAGCTTCCCGTTGGTTTGGGGATGGTTGACGCGGCATAGGAGGATCTAGAGTCTCGGGGTTAGTGGATCGCCGAATTCGGTGACCTATACTGCAGTTTCCTTGTACGAACGAAGATAAGCATAGAAGCCCATACAGCTCGAGCGCGCAGGTCGGATTACTTCGCTACGGTTCTGTGCGCTTTCTCTACGATTGTGTCGACTGCCGGCATGTCTCCAATAGGAGCGGGTATATGAGTGTCTAGGATTCGGGTAACTTTCTTGCGTGCATTGTCAAGAAAGACATTTCCTCCGAGTCTTTCGAGCAATTTCCAGGATCCTTTGAAACCTATCTCGGGCAGCCAATGTTCAAGGGGGAAATGCTTTCTGGTGTGTGTCAAAGTGAGGTAGGACTTTCCTGGACCGACCGTTCTAATGATATCTGCCGAGAGTGTTTCTGGCGTGATCGAAAACCCTTCCAAGACCTCTTTAATGATCTCAACGATCTCGGAATCGATCACGTGTAACTCGGCAGAAGTTGTATCCCAGTCGTCTAGGTTCCCAAATGGACCAGCAGTCTGACTCTGGGCGCCCAACAGAAATAGAGTTGAAATAGCTTTTTCGTAGCCAGCTTGGACGGAGGGTATCTTAGAATCCGTCATGCCAACAGAAGCGTTTGTTGGAACCCCCATGTATCGTCCCAATTCCACGGAGGCTGCGGTGATCAGCGTCCGAGTGGGGGAGAACACATTACAGTTGCCTTCCCTATAATCAGCCATGATCGGAGTAGGAGCAAGGCTCATTGCAAGCCCTTTGCACAAGAGTTGGAGATAGACGAGACCGGAAAGCATCTCCACGAACATCAGAACGAGCATGCCACTGGCAGTTATCGGACCTGTCATCCCACATATCGGCGCCGAGACAACTCTTGTAGGGACGCCCATCCGCGCCGAGTGTGTGAGGACGTCAATAGCGTCCTTGTGCCAAATCAAAGGACTTGTGCAAGAAGCGCTAGGATGCATGAAAGGTCTTTTCCTAAGCTCTTCGTAACCGCCCAATGTCGCAGCCGCCATGTCGAGGATGTACGTGGCGTCGGTCAGGTCAAGAATGTCCTGGTAGTATATCGGCTTGGAGGTGTTCTTAATCAAGACCCGTGCGGTTTCTATCTGGGAGAGCGCGATGGGAACGTCGCTGGGGCGCGTGGGCGCGCCAACCATATCGTAAACATCCAGAGCATCATCTATTCTCACGATTTGTTCCGCATCCTTGAGCGTCGATGGCCGCCGCTGGCCTGTCGTCAAGTCGAGCAGTTTTCCTCCAGTAGTCGCTCCCGTCGTAAAGTACGTCCTTTGACCTCCAAACGTCAATCGCGTCGATTTGGAGTCTCGCCCATAAAAAAAGAAGGTCTTGGGAACACTCTTGAGTGCTTCCCGAACGAGCGACGGTGGAAACTTCACATTCCTGTTCTTCTCGATAACCGCGCCGTTCTCAGACAGGAATTCTACCGCTTCTTGATGCTCAAACCGCACTCCAACGTTCTCAAGGATGCTGAGGACTTGTGCGTAGATCAACTCGAGATTGTCTTTCGTCAGAATCTCGAACCGAAACATCTTCAGATCATCGGGATGAACGATGGCCTCTCAACTCTTATTGTTTTCCGTCCACTTCGAGCCCGAAGTCTATCTTAAGGAGCTTCTTGGCGACTTTGACAGCTCCGACGGCGTCGTCAGCGTATCCGTCGGCTCCAATCTCCTTGACCCATTCATCAGTAACAGGGGCTCCTCCAAACATCAATCTGAGCCTATCTCTCAAACCGCCAGCGACCATCGCTCTCACAATCTCCCTTTGCATTGGTAGGGAAGTACTGAGCAAAGCGGAAGCTCCGACTATGCTTGCATTGACTTCCCTAGCTCTTGCGACGAATTGTTCGGTTGGGACATCCTTCCCGAGGTCGTGGACATCGAAACCTGCTGCGAAGAGCATCGCTCCGACAATGTTCTTGCCGATATCATGAATGTCCCCCGCGACCGTGCCAAGTACGAAGTTGCCGAGAGTTTTTCTCTGAACTTTTCGTCTCAGAATTTCGGGTTCGAGTGTCTCTCTCATGACTTTCTGGACGGCTTCGGCAGCAGCGACCATATCCATGAGGAAGAGTTCTCCGCTTTCGAACTTCTTTCCCACGATTCTCAACGCTTTATTCAGCCCTTGTTCTATAATCTTGACGGGATCTTCGCCAAGGCTCAGCGCTTTCTTCGTTACATCAGTGACCTTATCCGAGTCAAAAGTGAGAACCGCGTTGACAATGTCTTCGTAAGCTACGTGCTGCAACACTTGCTCACAGAGCGTATGTGGTTGTGCTTCGGTTTAACGCTTTTCCCAGAAGATTATCCATCATTAACAGACATCCTGTCAACACATCGGGCTTCGTGGGCGGAGTCCCGCAGACTCGATGCGCTGAGGCGTTCGAGACGGCTTGGGCGTTTCGCCTGTCTATTGAAGCAAAAAGATATATAGTTCTTGGACACCTTCCAACCTGACGGGACCATAATGAAAAAGCGTGCGGTCGTGCTGCTGTTGCTGCTCGTGCCGTTGATCTTATCGTGCATCCCCATCCCCCGAGTCTATGGACTAGAAAGGATAACCTGCGCGAAATACGGTGGCACTCTCGTGGAAGCAGAATCGCTTTCCATCAAGAGTCTGAATACGGTTGCGATATATGACGTCACGGCAGCCAACCACATGATGAACATATATAACAATCTGGTCGACTTGGATCGAACGTTTAAACCCATACCCGTTCTCGCCTCCAGCTGGGACACAAGTCCCGATGGCCTCGTCTACACCTTCCACTTGCAGCACAACGTGAAATGGCATGATGGAGAACCATTCACGGCCGCTGATGTAAAGTACACTTTCGATGCCATCATGAACAGACCAAGTGGTTACAACAAGAACCTTCTCTTGCCATTTTTCGACCGAGCAGAAGTTGTCGATGACTATACGGTCCAGTTGATTCTGAAGCAGGCCAATGCAGGACTTCTAGCGCTTCTAGCCGACCCTTACTCGAGATCATTCGTTATTCTTCCGAGACACATATACGAGGGAACCGATATCGAGACAAATCCAGCTAACGAACATCCCATCGGCACCGGTCCGTTCAAGTTCGTGGAGTGGGTTAAGGGATCCTACATATCGATGGTAGCGAACGAGGAATACTTCTTGGGAAGACCTTGCGCGGACAAGTATGTCGTGAAGCAGGTCACAAGTGCCAGCGCAACTGTCGCGGCTCTCGAGACCGGGGAAGTCGTGTATGCCCTGCATAGCTGGACTCCCCTGTCAGCGCAAGATGTTGTCAACCTGTCACAGGATCCGAGGTTTACAGTGGACCCGATAACAGTCTCCTTGTTTTTGTTTCATCTCTCTTTCAATATGAGGATAAAACCCTTCAACAATCTAAAAGTGAGACAAGCTATTGCCCACGCAATAGATTCAGACAAAGTGGCCCAAATGGCGTCCTCGCCGTTGACAAAGGGCAACCACCATGTCTACTTTACAGGGCACTGGGCTACAAATCCTGCCACGCTCATGCCCGCCTACGATCCGCAGAAAGCTGAGCAGCTTCTCGACGAGGCAGGGTACCCGAGGGGGGCCGACGGAATCAGATTCAAAACGAAAATAAACTACGACATTAAGAGCGCACACACTGTGCAAGCTGCGGAAGTGCTTAAGCCTATGTTGAAAGAAGTTGGAATTGATCTCCAACTCCAACCCCTCGAGTGGGCAGTATATGTGTCCAGCATAATTGAGGGGGTCAAAAAGAATCCTAATGCATTTGAGCTTACGCTAATGGGTGGCGCCCAAGGACCGGACCCTTCCGTCTGGCAGGTCTATTTGGGCACGGATGGCTACAGGAACATCTACGGATTCTCCAACAGCCGAGTTGACGAGCTCTTCACCCTGGGGAGATCGACACCCGACATCGAGCAGCGGAAGAAGTACTACTACGAGATTCAGGAGCTTGTCCTTGCGGAACTTCCGCGAGTGAACTTGTACTCCGGACCCGATAACGGTATTGCAAGTGTTGATTGGAAGAACTTCTGGTTCCAAATCGACAATTGGCCATGGCAGGATCACTCGAGAGTCTATTGGGTGAAGGGCCACGCGGCGACGGAAGTCGCTACAACACAGCCGGTGGTGGCTGGGATTTCCACCGAGACGGCAATCGCTGCTGCAGTGGTAGCGGTCATAGTTCTGGCGGGCGTGGGATTCTACCTTAGTCGTCGGAGAAAGGCAACCATCAAATAGTAGGAACGCTGTCACACGGCTAGTTGTCACCAGAAATGCCCACCTACGTAACACGGCGACTCATACAGTCTGTACCCTCCGTTATACTGGTCATTTTGCTCACATTCGTCATCATCAACCTCGTGCCTGGCGATCCGTCGGCGACCTTGGCAGGGGAATTTGCTACTCCTGAATATGTGGCTGAGATAAGGAAGCTGTACGGCTTCGATAGACCCGTTCATGAGCGCCTCCTTATCTACATTGGAAACATGCTAACGGGCAATCTAGGGAGATCTTTTTTCTACAAGGTTCCGGCAACGCAGGTGGTCATCGAAAGGATCCCCGCAACCATACTTCTTGTATTCCCAAGCATTGTGCTCTCCATGGTTGTCGGGCTTCCTCTTGGAATATTCGCAGCAAGAAAGTATCCGTCAAGAACAACAGCTGCAATCCTGTTCCAAGCCTACGTTCTCTTCTCCATTCCTATATTTGTGTTCGGACTCTTACTCATGATGGTTTTCGCCGTGTATTTTCGTATTTTGCCTTCCTCTGGAATGATCGGTCAATTCTATGCCACAGGTCTAGAGCGCGCCGTGGATGTACTTCGCCACTTGGTGCTCCCGATGTTGACACTCGCGCTGATCTCGGGCGTCCCACCGTTTGTTCGTCTAACCTATTCGGCTATCACAGAAGTTAGCAAGGAAGACTTTATCACGACCGCAAGAGCAATTGGCCTCGACGAGGACGCTGTATTCCGAAGACATGCTTTCAGAAACGCTATGCTCCCCGTGGTAACCATAGCTGGCATATGGATGTCATCCGCCATTACAGGCGCCGTCTTCACGGAGACGGTATTCTCTTGGCCGGGGATAGGGAGCCTATTGTTCGATTCGATACTCTTGCGGGATTATACGGTAATCATGTTTATTTTTGTTCTGACAGCAATATCAGTGATAGTTGTCTCTCTCATTACGGATATCATATACGAGCGGCTTGACCCACGAATTAGGCTAAGATAGGAATTTTGAGAGCGTCACGAGATGCAGCACATTGTCAGCTCGTCGAATACGTCTACCTTGATCAGAGTTGGCATGCGGGATCTGAGGCGCGACAAATGGGGTCTCCTTGGATTGTGCATCTTGCTGAGCTTCGTGGTCATAGCTCTCTTGGTGCCGTATGTTTCTGTCGATGATCCCTGGGAACAATCGACAACTGACATAATAGCTCCTCCTTCTTGGAACCACCCTTTTGGAGCAGATATCTATGGGAGAGACGTCTTCAGTAGAGTATTGTGGGGTACGCGGGTCTCGCTGGGCTTGGGCGTACTAGCGGCCCTGACGTCCTTCCTCGTGGGAACTGTCCTCGGCTCATTTGGCGGTTACTACGGGGGATTCCTGGATGACGTCATAACCAGATTCATCGACCTCTTCATAATAATCCCACGGGTGATCCTGTTGATTCTAGTTGCTGCGTTGATGGGCACAGAAGTATGGTACATGGCGCTTTTCATAGGTCTGACTATGTGGGCTTCAACAGCTCGAATAGCGAGAGCCCAGGTGATAACTTTCAAGGAAAGAGGGTTTGTGAAGGCGGCGGCACTACTGGGCGCTGGGGATATTCGCCTACTATTCCTACACATACTGCCCAACGGGATATTTCCTGCGATAAGCAACACGATGTTACAAGTGGGCGACGCAATCTTGATTGAAGCAGGCCTCAGCTTTTTCGGCCTAGGGGATACGAACGTAGCAAGCTGGGGTCAGATAATCAACATGGGAATGCTTTCCATATCGTCGTGGTGGTTGGTAGTTTTCCCTGGAGCCGCAGTAGCGCTTACAGTTCTTGCTTTCAATCTACTCGGAGACTCGCTCGAGCGCAGGCTCAAGCCGCGCCTAAGATGAAGCTAGATGGCTTTGAGAAGACAAGACTTGCTGTTAGATATTGCCGATCTCTGCGTTGTCTACAAGGAGAATAGAGGCGTCCTGCAGGCGATAGATAGGGCTTCACTCGCAGTAGGGCATGATGAAGTCGTCGGCATTACGGGAGAATCAGGATGCGGAAAGTCTACCCTAGCTGCCTCAATCCTTAGAATCTTACCGCAAAATGCTGAGGTTACCTCGGGACGGATTCTGTTCAGGGGGATCGATCTGAGGTCGTTGTCAGAAGCAGAAATGCGCAAGATAAGGTGGAAGCAAATCTCCATAATATTTCAGAATGCGATGAACGCCTTAGATCCTGTCTACAAGATCAAGGACCTCTTGAAGGAAGCACTATGCGTTCACGAAGGAATGCCGGATCACGAGATAGAAGGGCGCATCAAAGAAGTTCTGAACATGGTTCGAATCTCACAAAGCAGGATGGACAGCTATCCCCACGAACTCAGCGGAGGAATGAGGCAGAGAGTCATGATCGCAATGGCATCGATTTGCAGGCCCCAACTCGTGATAGCAGATGAATTCACCACCGGCCTGGATGTCGTAGTGCAGGATCAGATTCTCGCAGACATGCAAGATCTACGGCAAAAGCTGGGATTCGCCATGATACTGATCACACATGACCTCTCTGTCATACTGGAAACGTGTGATCGCGTGGCTGTAATGTACGGCGGCAGCATTTTGGAAACGGCAGATAGCGAATCTATCCTTCAGGATCCGCGCCATCCCTACACTAGAGCCCTACTGGAGTGCATGCCTACCATAAGAGACGCCAAAAAGAAATTGAAGTCTCTATCAGGTTCGCCTCCCGACATGCTGAACCCTCCCAAGGGTTGCCGTTTCCTGGCACGTTGCACTGTCGCGACACAGCTCTGCCAGAGCGATCCTCCCAACCTGGAAGTGGGCCATAACCGCTATTCGCGCTGCCACTATGCCCTAGAGCAAAAGCAGGAGAAGATGAGAATTGGGCCGGGGTGACCCCCAAGATAAGCTCATACGAGCGGATTGCCTGAGAAAACTCTTCACCGTAAGAAGAGGTCTTGTCGAGATCCTCTCTTCGAGACAAGAAAGGTACATACACGCGGTCAATGGTGTGGACTTTGAGATAGGGTCGGGTGAGAGCTTTGGTCTGATGGGAGAAAGCGGTTCAGGCAAGACCACGATCGCACTAATGATCGCCGGAGTGGAAAGACCAACGGAGGGCCGAGTATTTTTTGGCGACGTGGACATCTGGCGACTAGAATCATCAGAGCTGAAGGCGATGAGAAGGAGGGTACAAATGATCTGGCAAGATCCATACGACTCGTTGGATCCAAGATTTGACGTTTATCAGACTGTAGAGGAACCACTCGTTATACACAGGATAGGAGATACGAAAGAGAAGAGATTGGACATCATTTCCAAGACCTTGCAAAGCGTCGACATGCCCCCAGGCGTATACACAGATAGGCACCCGTTCGAACTCAGCGGCGGCCAAAGACAGAGGGTTTGCATAGCCAGGGCCTTGGCAACCAAACCGGAATTCTTGATCCTTGACGAGCCTGTCTCAATGTTGGATATGTCAGTTCGGGCGGGCATACTGGACTTGTTGTTGGAACTAAGGAAGAGAGAAGGGCTCACGTATCTATTCATCACTCATGATCTGGCAGTCATGAGGTACATGACCGACCGCATGTCCGTCATGTATCTTGGGATGATTGTAGAGTCGGGCGCAACAGAAGGAATAATAGAGAATCCTATGCACCCCTATACCCAAGCTTTGTTTTCTGCTGTTCCCGACCCACGGACGCGGAGGCAACGGGTATCGGTCATAGGCGAGAGCCCCGATCTGACGAACTTACCTAAAGGGTGCAATTTTTATGCCAGATGTCCGCGCCGAATGGAGATCTGCAAGACGGTTGGACCTCGACTATTCCCCGCAACGAAAACACATGTGGTCGCATGCCACCTGTATCACTAGGGACGGTTCAAATCGCCTCCTCAGACCCGTACTTATGAGCATATTCGGAGGAGTTTCGACGCCAACCCAGATAGCTAGCTCCGCTGGTCCTAAGGGAAGGACGCATCTCGTTCAGAACATCGCTCATTATGCCGATCGACCGTTCTATGTCTTTGTTCGTAAATGCGGCGGAAAGGTTGCTCGAGTGTGTAGGCACCATGTAAACACCGTTACAGATTGAGCAAAGTCCAAACTCCGAGGCCAACTTCTTGTTCTCCCACATCTTATCCCTGACATTGGTAATGTCTTCAATGCCGAAATGGATGAGATACATGAAGGAGCCCGCAACCGAAACGTGCCCCTTCACATGCTCGTCTCGCAAGAACGCGTCGATCTCATTCTTGATTCTCAGGGCAAAGCCGTTCATTCCGTCATAGGTTTCATTCACAAGTTCCCGTAGCGTCGCTAGGCCAGCGGAGAACACCCCTCAATCGGGCATGGGGATCGGACACAAATCTCTAATTCTTGCAGTTAAGACAATATCTAGTTGCGCAATCGACGGCGAATGCTAGATCATCCCGCCATCAACCGAATACTGCATCTCTGGTCGACCATCGACTTCGCCTGCAGTTGTGATCTCCGACACTATCTAGTTCTTCTGTGCTAAGACAATTGATGAGAACAAGACGGCATGTCCCGACAGTCTGCCACTGCTCCGCGAAACGCCCCACGTCCTTATTAAGATGCTATCAGAGGATGCACGATGGCATGACTATCCGATGATATTGCGATTGGCCATAGTGGGATTCGGCAGCGTGAGTCAAGAGTTCACGAGACTATTGCTTTCGAAACGAGAATGGCTTTTGAATGCTATCGGGTTGAATGTTGAGGTGCTTGCGATAGCCGACTCTATGAAAGGTTCCTTAGTATCAGAGAAAGGTCTGGATCTTAAGCGTGCCCTGCGCACAGTTGAAAGCGAACGGACACTTGCGTCGTACGGACAAGAGTCGACAGATCTATCTACAGTCGGCATATTGGAGCATTGCGACGCAGACGTTATGGTCGAGCTGGCAACTCTCAACATCGATACGGGCCAACCCGCAATCGACCATGTTAAGGCCGCTTTTGAAATGGGCATGGATGTAATCACAGCGAACAAAGGGCCTATCGCATTCGCCTACGACAAACTGAAGGCCATGGCCACTGCGAAGAATGTTCATTTCAGGTTCGAGGGCACAGTCATGGACGGGACCCCTGTATTCAATCTAGTAGAAAGAACTTTGCCTGGATGCAGAGTCGTAGCAATAAGTGGCATCCTCAACAGCACAACCAACTTCATCCTTACCATGATGGAGAGAGGCAAGAGCATGCAAGACGCATTAGAGGAAGCAAAGAGGCTGCACATCACAGAGGCAGATCCTTCCATAGATATTGATGGCTGGGACGCGGCGGTAAAGACAGCCGCTCTAGCGAACGTTCTTCTGAATGCAAGGACTACCCCCAAGGAAGTTGAGCGTGAAGGCATAAGGAATGTCAAGTTGGAAGACATTCGCCAGGCGGCAAGTAAAGGCAAGAAGGTCAAGCTCGTTGCGAATGCGGAGAGAACTGGTGATGTTGTGAGAACCGAGGTAGCTCCAAGACTAGTTGGACCTGAAAACCCGTTTTGGTGTCTGAACGGAACATCGAGCGCGCTTACGTTGAAGACCGACCTAATGGGGAAAATCACCATTATTGAAGATGAACCTACCCTTGCTCAGACCGCGTATGCAATTTTCTCCGACATGCTTCTAATCGCGGAACAGAATTCGCCGCTCGTCCGCAAGAAGCTGAAATGAAACGCATCAATTGCTGAGTCGTCCAAGACGCCTAGTATCAGGAATTTGCTACCTCCTCTCTCACGAATGATGTCTAAGCCTTTTTCAAGGATAGATTGCCAGTCTTCCTAGAGCAGCCTACACATTCCACTCCAAGGGTGTGATTGGGGCTGAGGTCATCAATGCAGCAACTTCTGGCCTTTGAGAAGAATCCTGGTTTCAGTCAGGAATTTTGGAAAACTCCTGAAAAACGTTAGTTGAGACAGCAACGGAGTCCAAGACGTTCCAATCATAGAAGAATCACATCGATGTGACCAAGTCCTTGTGTTATCCCAGGACATTCTGCACAGTGTGGTCTTGCGATGTGTTCTGTGAGAAAAGAGGACTTCTGGCATTCTTTGAAGCAGGCTTCTGCCGTAGTCCCCTCATGCAAGCATACTCTACTTGCTCAGTTCGGTAGTGTGCAATATGTTGTGGGATAATACACCGCGGAGAAATCAATGTGCCCGTAGCGAGAAGCATAATGAAAGAAGATGATATTTATGCAGAACTTGGTGAGATCATTTCAGGCAAACTGGGACGAGCCTCCGACGCGGAGGTAACGATTTTCGATGCTGCCGGGATTCCAATAGAGGACTTGGCGGTCGCATGGGACACCTATCAAAAAGCCGCGAGAGAGGGCATTGGTGCCTACATGGATTTCGTAGGTCTTGGAAACGTATAGGAGCATATTGATAACACCGCCCAAGATAAGCCTGCTAAAGTCTAGCTGTCAAGTACTCCCATAGCATCAGCACCACCTAATACATGATTTGAAATCACAAGTTGCCATGAAGGGCGAGCAAAGCCCATTGGAGGGCTCGTAGTTTTAGTTAGTCGGATATGGATTGAAAACACGTGCAGGGTAGGTTGATGGTTTGTCTACACAAGCTCCCTCACTGACAACAATCCTTCCACTCTTCATCACGGTATGAATCCTTTTCTTTTCTCGTAGGATGCCGATGCTATTCAATGGGTCGCCATCTAGTATCAGAATATCTGCGATCTTGCCACTTTCTATCGTACCCACAGTCTGTCCGAGTCCTATCGCCTCAGAAGCCGTCCGAGTACCGGCGATTATTGCCTGCATCGGTGACATTCCCGCCTCGACGAGCAATTGCAGCTCCAACGCGTTATCGCCATGATAATACCACCTGACTCCTGCGTCCGAACCAGGAGCCACTTTCACTCCAGCCTTTATGGCACGCCTCATATCTTCCATCACCCTTGCAGGCGGGACTAATTCGAGATACTTCTTCGCTGTTTCCTCAAGTCCCATCTTGACATAGTCATCTGACAGTTCCGGGATCGCGAAAAACGGTGACAAAGTTGACATCAGGAAAATGCCTCTGCTTTTCATGAGCTCAATCGACTCCTCATCTATTCCTATGCCATGTTCTATTGTGTCAACACCGGCGAGCACCGAATTCTTAATCGCCTGAGCGGAAGAGCAATGTGCGCAGACTCTCTTTCCGGCATCGTGAGCTACCTCACATATGGCCCTCATTTCATCCATTGTGAATTGAGGAGTACCCGGAATTCCACGGGCATCGTGAGTAGCTATCCCTGCATGCATGATTTTGATCCAGTCCACACCTGCCTTCATTTCCTCGCGAACGCCTTTCCGTACCCCATCTACTCCGTCAACGATTCTTGCCATCGGATGTGGGAGAGGCATGTTCTCGTATGCTGGAAGATACACATCTCCGTGACCACCAGTCGTGGAGAGAGCCAAACCGCAAGTGAGCATTCGCGGTCCGAGAACAACTCCTCTTTCTACCGCTCTCTTCAAGGCTATGTCAACATGGTCTATGTCTCCGCAACACCTTACAGCTGTGTATCCCGCCTCCAAAAGCGCTCGCAGATTCCGCACAGCTTCGACAACAGTATAGGCGACGGGCTGTCCCATAGTTGCCTCCATCGGATCAACCCCAGAAAAAGTGATATGCACGTGCCCATCAATCAGGCCAGGCATAACGGTCATTGCCGTGGCGTCAACCACCTCACCCTCGGGCAAAGTAAGTCTCTCGGCCTGACCTACGTGAGATATCACCTGCCCGTCAACCACAACTACCGCGTTCTTGATGGGCTGCAAATTTCTGCCGTCGATCAGGGTTCCGGCTCGAATGATCTTTTTCTCCGTTCTTTCTTTCTCTTTCATGGAGCTCGCAAGAAAAGCTATTTTCCTCGCTTTAAATGCCTTTTCCCATTATATATATCAGGTTACAATGAATTTCCAGTGGAGCGGGAATCTCGCGTGTTCTTGGTCGTAGGTTCGGAACCAGCGTTCGATCTTTCCGAGCGTTGTGGGTTTGCCGATTCCTCCGAGGATATGCTTGATCCTGCTGCTCTCACAGTATGCGTCGAAGCTTGATTCGCCTCCGCGGACGCTCCAGAACTGCGATCCGTGATCGGTGAGGATCTCTCGTGGTTTCGCGTATTCGTGAACGGCCTTGTCGAGGAGCGAGATGACGTTCTCGGTTGTGCCGTGTTTGAAGATCTGGCTACCTGTGACGTATCGGCTGTGGTCGTCGAGGATTGTGATGAGCCATCTTGCTGGTGGGATGACCTTGAGGTCGCATTGCCAGAGGCTGTTCGGATGTCTACGCTGCCAGCGCCTGTAGCTTCTTCGGTGTCGGGGTGTCTGGAGTGGGTTGTTCAATCCAGCCTGCTTGAGTAGGCGGTGGATGGTTGTGTGTCCTACTTCAGTGCCTCGCTTGTGTAGGTATCCTTCGATGAGTATGGGGCACCAACCTTTCTCTCGTCTTTGTTGGAGGATCTTCTCGGCTGTTTCTGGTGGGGTCCTGTGGACTATGTGGGGTATTCTGAGTTTAGGGTTGAGTCCTTCCAGTCCGCTTAGTCGATATCGGTTCCTAGAAAGCAAGGACATCAAAGGAGTATCTTTCGTTGGTTCGACGCCAGTTGCGAGATACGTCTATGCGAAGGCAACATCCACCGGTAAACGAGCTCAATGCCAAGGCGGCGCGAAGAATTTCCTAGTCGTCATGCCGGATGCCCCCCTCGACAAGATCATGCCAACGATTATGAATTCCGTGTACGGCTGTGCAGGCCAACGATGCTTGGCTGGTACCAATATCGTGGCCGTAGGAGACATCTATGAGCCTTTGAAGCAGAAGCTTGTTGAAGCGGCGAAATCCATCAAAGTCGGCAATGGCCGAGGAGGCCGTTGAAATGCAGTTCATTATGGGTAGTCCAGGTTTCCCAGCACGACTGAGCGCTTGCCTTGCGAGTCCTACCGCCCTGATCGCTCCATACATCTCCAGGGGAGAGCCTCCGACGATTCTCATGCCGTCCACGGTGGTTAGGGCGGGTGAAGTCAATGAATTGATCACGGGGATCGATGCATACCCTTGCACCAATCTTAGGAGGTTCTCCTCGGATGAAACGGCTGCTCCTCCGGCTCCTAGAAAGCACCAAGGCGGGGTCCTATCTTCAGGTCGTCTCTGAGTTAGCAGTTTTCTCTGTTTTTCCTCTCCAAACGTGAATTCGCGTGGAGCTGTCTTCAGAGTCTGAGCTATCTCGTTCTCGTCGAACTGCACTATGCGCTCTGTGTCAAGACAGTAGGTTCCAACATTACGGTAGAAATCCATGGCTGCGCTCCAGAGATCGTCAGCCAACCCATCATCGTCCGGGACAGGTTCCTCTGGATCATACTTTATCTCATGCGCCTTCAGGGCTTCCTTCAGTTTGGGCGCGAAGACCCTCAGATCGAAATCTCTTTCCGAGCAGATTCTTCCCGTGTGTATTCCTTTAATGATATCTAGGTACGTGATCATGTTTCATATCCTCATTTCCGGCGATGGTATCCATCGTATGACTTCGTAGGACACGGGGGTTTCCGTGGAGCCCAAACTATCTTCAAACGGTCTACCTTCTGCCCTTTTCCCCAAGTTGTCTGAGCGCAAGCTTGACGCCGTCTGTCGCAGTTTCGGCATATCCGTCCGCCCCGATTTCTTTAGCCCACTGTTCATTTGCTTATCAACCAATATCGTGGCTGTACGGTTATTGCCCGGAGATTGGGTTAGCCGGTAGGCTGCGAGCTCACTTACGTTTGTTACGTGTTTCCGCTCCTTGGTCAAGTCACACCACGGCCATTTTGAGCGACCAACTGATCTTAAGTTTCATAGTGAGGACGCAGGCGTCATCTCGAGACGGCTGAAACAGAGATTCAGACCCGCTCTATCTCCGATTATCGCGCTTTGATTCTCATAGTAGTCTGGACTCGTAGCAAGATTTGTATTGATCTCGAGGTCAACGGGAGTGCCAGCTATTGTGATGATGAAATAGTGGAGAACTACAAGAAAAGAGAAGACAAAGTGATGAGTCCAAGGGAAGCAGTCCTATTGCTGGTCGATCGACAAATGGGTTTGCGTCTGATGCGCCTCCAAAATGCCGGACATATCCGTCGAGCCAAGAGAGCACAGGTTAGTCAGAAGAATCGAAGGCGATTTCAGTGCGGAGTTGATGGCCACCGCTCTGGACCAGGATTGGGTAGGCATGGCGCCTGCGAACCTAGTGATCACAGCCGTCTTTGATCTGGACAACAAGGAAGTACGGCGAGAGAGGAGTCAGATGTGTTTGGCAGGAGACCGGCCATGCCGCCCAAAACCGTGATTCTGAGTCATGATCTTCGAGACATCTTCGAAGTACTCGTCGAGTTTCTCCTTGAGCCTAAAGACGTATCCTGCCCTCGTAGTGACAGGGAGCTCGCGCCACTTCTCGAACGCGGCCCGTGCCGATTCAACAGCCATGTTGACCT
>Ga0315281_10001813_pt1 | contig 31671 bp, 31 predicted proteins | sample YL17G07_0_MG_FD_204540 | JGI IMG/M metagenome (GOLD analysis project Ga0315281, IMG submission 204540) | Sediment microbial communities from Yellowstone Lake, YNP, Wyoming, USA - YL17G07_0 | ecosystem: Environmental > Aquatic > Freshwater > Lake > Sediment | place: USA: Wyoming | collected...
CGCTGGGATCGCTCGCGCTGACGATCGGCCTGCTGCTGCTCGCGCTCGGGTTGCTGCGGCGATGGTCCGCCGGCAGGTTCGGCGGGGGCCGCCACGGGCCGCCGCCGCTCACCGTCCTGCACCGCGTGCCCACCGGACCGCGGCAGTGTATCGCGCTGCTCCAGGTCGTGGACCGCGTGCTCGTGGTCGCCATCTCCCAGCGCGGGGCGCGCCTGCTCGCGGAGCTGGATGGCGAAGCCCGCGCGCGGGTGTTGGCCCCGTCCGGCCCTTCCACCGGATCCGGGACGCGGCCGGCCTCGGCCCGCTGGTCGCTCCCGGCCTGGCTGCCGCTCGTCGTCGCGCTGGCGCTGAGTCCGGCGGCGCTGGGCGCGCAAGTCCACCAGCCCGCGCCGCCGCGCGCGCCCGCGGTCGCGACGCCACCGGCGCCGTCGATCGTCACGCCCCAGGTCGAAGTGCGGATCGGCCAGGGCCAGAGTTCGCTGGAGCTCTCGGGCGCCGTGGGCATCGTCGTGCTGATGGGTGCGCTCACTCTTCTGCCGACGCTGTTCCTCCTGATGACCAGCTTTACCCGCATCCTGGTGGCGCTGCACTTCCTGCGGATGTCCATGGGCACCCAGAACACGCCGCCGAGCCAGCTCCTCATCGCGATGAGCGTGCTGCTGACGGCCGTGGTCATGCAACCCACGCTCCAGGAGGCCAACCGCACCGCGCTCCAGCCGTACCTCAACGGGCAGATCGGCCAGACCGAAGCCTATCGCGCCGCGCTGGTGCCGTTCCGGCGCTTCATGCTCGCCAACACCCGGGACCGCGACCTCGATGTCTTCGCGGAGATGAGCGGCGCCGACAGCGTCCGAACGGTCGAGGAACTGCCCACCGTCACGGTGATGTCCGCCTTCGTGACGAGCGAGCTGAGGACTGCGTTCCAGATCGGCTTCGTCATCTTCCTGCCCTTCGTCGTCATCGACCTCATCGTCGCGTCGGTGCTGGTCAGCATGGGGATGTTCATGCTGCCGCCCGTGATGATCGCGCTGCCCTTCAAGCTGCTGCTCTTCGTGCTCGCCGACGGGTGGACGCTCATCGTCGTGAACCTCGTCGCCGGCTTCCATCAGTAAGCGCCGTGTCCGACACGCTCGTCGTCCAACTCGTGCGCCACGCGATGGTGGTCTGCCTCCTCGTGGCCGCGCCGCTCCTCGTGACCGAGTTGATCGTCGGAGTCACGGTCAGCGTGATCCAGGCGGTGACCCAGGTGCAGGAGCAGACCCTGACCTTCGTCCCCAAGCTGGTGGCCGTGGCGGTGGTGCTGGTCCTGTTCCTGCCCTGGATGCTGGGCGTGCTGGTTGACTACGTCGCGGGCACGATCCGCTCCCTGCCGATGCTTTCCCAGTGACTCCTCCGTCCTTCCTCGATCCGCTGGCGCCGCTCCAGTGGCCGACGCTCGTCCTGGTGACGACCCGCGTCCTCGGGATGGTGCTCACGGCGCCGCTCTGGTCCATGATCATCGTGCCCGCGCGCGTCCGGGCCGCGCTGGTCATCGTGGTGGCGCTCCTCCTGCTGCCGGCGGCCCCCGCGCGACCGCTGCCCGAGGGCACCCTCGCCCTGCCGGGGCTGGTCGGGGTCGAGTTGTTGCTCGGCATCGCGACCGGTCTCGTGGCGAGCCTGTTCATGCACGGCGTGGCCATCGCGGGCGACGTCATGGGCGTGCAGACGGGGCTGTCGATCGCCACCACGTACGATCCCACGACCGAGGCGACCGCCACGGAGATCGCGCAAGTCGCCAGCTACTTCGCCCTGGCGCTGTACGTCACCCTCGGAGGACCGCTGTTCCTGCTCCAGGCGCTCGGCGACAGTCTGCGCGCCATCCCGCCGGGCAGCGCCGTGGAGTCGGTCACCGGCGCCCGGAGCCTGGTGCAGCAAGGGGGCGCCGTGTTCGGCACCGCGGTCAGCCTCGCCGCCCCGGTGATGGTCACGCTGTTTCTCACCAACGTGGCGCTGGCGATCCTGACGCGCGCGGTCCCGCAGATCAGCGCATTCATGGTGGCATTCCCGATCACGATCGGGCTTGGGGTGTTCTCGCTGGGGGCTTCGCTCCCCGCCGTCGGTGGGCTGGTCCGTCGCTGGGCGGAATCGGTTCCGGGCGTGGCGGCGGCTGCGCTGGCGGCGTTCATGCCGGCCGGCGGGGGGCCGTGACCCATGGCCGAGCGCGCGTCAGGCCAGGAGCGGACGGAGGCCCCGAGCCAACGACGACGCGAGGAAGCCCGCCGTGAAGGACGGATTCCCCGCAGCCAGGAATTGTCGGGCGCGGCGGTGCTGCTCGCCGGCGCCGTCGCTCTCGCAACGGCCGGCGGGACGGCGCTCTCGACGTTCGTCCGCACCCTGCTGGCCGAAGGGGCGGGCTGGATTGCCGCCGGCCCGCTCGATCAGCCCGCCGCCATCGGACTGCTGCGCGAGGTCACCCGCCGCGCCCTCTCGGCCTTCGCGCCCTTCGCGCTCGCGCTGGCGGGCGTGGTGCTCGCCGTCAACCTGATCCAGGCGCGGGGCGTCATCTCGCTCGAGCCGGTGGCCGTCAAGTGGTCGCGGCTCGACCCGCTGGCGGGAATCGGACGGATCCTCGACGTCCAGTCGCTCTTCGGCCTCCTAAAATCACTGCTGAAGCTCGCCATCCTGGCATGGATCGCGTCCCGGGTCCTCGCGAGCGCCTGGCCGTCGATCCTCACGCTCCCCGACCGCGGTCCGACGGCCATCCTGCTGGTGATGCGCGGCACCGCGCTGCGGCTGGCGGTGATGACTGGGCTGGCGTTCCTCGCGCTGGCGGGCGCGGACTACCTGTTCCAGCTCCGGCAGTTCGAGCAGAGCCTCAAAATGACGCGCCAGGAGGTGGTGCAGGAGCACCGGGAGAGCGAAGGCGATCCGCTCATCAAGAGCCGGATTCGTGCGGTGGCGCGCGCGTTGAGCCGCCGCCAGATGCTGCGCACGGTGGCGACGGCGGACGTGGTGGTGACCAACCCGGTCCACCTCGCCGTGGCGCTCCGGTACGACGTGACCGAGGCGTCGGCACCGGTCGTGCTCGCGATGGGTGCGCTCAAGCTCGCCGAGCGCATCAAGGCTATCGCCGCCGACTCCGGCGTCCCGATCGTCGAGAACCAGCCCCTGGCCCAGGCGCTCTTCGCCACCGCGACCGTCGGCCGGCCCGTGCCGGCCGCGCTCTATCTGGCCGTCGCTGAAGTGCTGGCCTTCGTCTATCGGCGGCGCGGCGGCCGGCCGTCGGCGCGGGCGGGCCTGCCGGCTGGTGGGGCCTCGTGACGGCCGCGGTCGCGGCGGCGCCTGCCCGGTGGGGGTTCGCCGGCAGCGAGATCTGGCTGGCCATCGGCGTCGTCACGATCCTGGCGCTGTTGGTCGTGCCGCTGCCGCCCAGCGTCCTCGACGGGATGCTCGCCCTCAGCATCGGGCTCTCGCTGGTGGTGCTGCTGGTGACGCTCTCCCTGGCGGATCCGCTGGAGTTCAGCGTCTTCCCGAGCCTGCTGCTGCTGCTGACGCTGTTCCGGCTCGGTCTCAACGTCAGCAGCACCCGTCTCATCCTCGGGCTCGGAGCGGCCGGCCGCGTGATCGCCGCCTTCGGCAACGCGGTGATCGGCGGGAACTACGTGGTCGGCCTCGCGATCTTCCTGATCCTCGTCGTGATCAACTTCATGGTGATCACCAAGGGCGCCGGGCGCATCGCGGAGGTCGCGGCGCGCTTCACGCTCGACGCGATGCCGGGTCGCCAGATGAGCATCGACGCGGACCTGGGCGCCGGGATCATCGACGAGGTCGAGGCGCGCCGGCGGCGCGAGGAGATCAACCGGTACGCGGACTTCTACGGCGCGATGGACGGCGCGGCGAAGTTCGTGCGTGGCGACGCGGTCGCCGGCCTCGTCATTGTCGCCATCAACCTGATCGGCGGATTCGTCATCGGCATGACGCAACGGCACCTCAGCGCCGCGCAGGCGATCTCCACCTACAGCATCCTCACCGTGGGCGACGGCCTCGTGACCCAGATCCCCGCGCTGATCGTCAGCACGGCCGCGGGCATCATCGTCACGTACGGCAGCGGCGGCACCGGCATGGGCCGCGTGATCGTGGGACAGCTGGTGCGCCAGCCGCGGCCGATGTGGATCACCTCCGGCATCCTCGTGACCCTCGGGCTCCTTCCGGGATTCCCGGCCCTGCCGTTCGTGCTGCTCGGTGGCGCCGCCGCGGCGGCAGCCGCGCTCGTGCAGCGCCGTTCCAGCGAGCAGACCGCCACGGCACCCGCCGCCGCGCCGGCCGCGCCCCCCCTCCAGGACCTGCTCCAGGTGGATCCGCTGGAGCTCGACGTGGGGTACGCGCTGGTGCCGTTCGTGGACGAGTCGCAGCACGGCGACCTCCTGCAGCGCATCGCGCTCCTGCGCAAGCAGATCGCCGTGGAGCTCGGCATCATCGTGCCGCCGATCCGCATCCGCGATAACATCCAACTGCCCTCCACCGAGTACCGTATCAAGCTCCGCGGCGTCGAGATCGCGCACGGGGAGATCCTGCCGCGGTATCTCCTGGCGCTCAACAACTCGGGTGCGGCCGAGCCCATTGAAGGGATCCAGGCGGTGGATCCCAGCTTCGGCATCCCGGCGGTCTGGATCGCTCCCGAGCGGCGCATCGAGGCGGAAGCCGGTGGCTATCGCGTCGTCGAACCGCAGACGGTGCTGGCGACGCACCTGATGGAGGCGATCAAGCGCCACGCGGCAGAGCTGCTCGGCCGGCAGGAAACGAAGGAGCTGGTCGACGCACTCAAGCAGCGCCACCCGGCGCTCGTGGAGGAGGTTCTTCCCGCCAGGGTCTCGCTCGGCACGCTGCACCGGGTTCTCCAGCGCCTGCTGCGCGAGGGCGTTCCGGTGCGCGACCTCGCAACGATTCTCGAGACGGTCTCCGACGCGGCCGACCAGACCAAGGACCACGAGGCGCTCACCGAGCACGCGCGCCACGCGCTCGCCTCGACGATCGCGCGGACCTACTCGGACGGCGACCGCACCATCCGCGGCATCACCGTCGGGCCGCGGCTGGAGGCCGCCCTCATGACGCTGTTCGGCCCGCGCCCGGTCAAGCCGAGCGGCATGCCATCCCTCGAGCCCGACGACCTCGCCGCGACGCTCCGCGCGCTCAACGACGTCGTTCACCAGCTCCGGCGCGACGGCCAGCGCCGGCCGCTGATCACGCCGCCCGGCCTGCGCGTCGGCGTGCGCCGTCTGGTGGAGCCGATCCTGCCGGACCTGCCCGTGATCTCGCTCGCCGAGCTGCCCACCGAAGTAGCGATCCAGAGCCTCGCCACCTGGGAGCTGCCCCGTGCCGCTTGAGACCTTCGCGGGCCCGGCCGTGCCTCCGCTCCTGCTGCGGGCGACCCGCGTCCTCGGGGGCGACGCCGTGATCGTCAACACCCGGCGCATCCTGGGCCCGGACGGCGGGCCCGCGTTCGAAGTACTGGCCGGCGATCCCGCGTCGGCGACGACCCTCGTGGAGGAGTTCCGCGTGCTGGGACGGCGGCCCGAGATCGCCCCGCGCCCTCCCCTTGCCACCGGCCAGGCAGGCCGGCGCCCGTACGTGGTCGCCCTCGTCGGCCCCACCGGCGCGGGCAAGACGACGACGATCGCGAAGCTCTTCGGCCATCCCAAAGTGTTCGAATCGGCGCGCCCCGGGCTCCTCTCCCTGGACACCTATCGCGTCGGAGCCGTCGAGCAGCTGCGCACCTACGCGGAGATCGCGGACGTTCCGCTGGAGGTCGTGTACGACACGAAGAGCCTGGCGCGCGGCGTCCGGCAGCTCGCCCACGCCGGCATCATCCTGGTCGATACGCCGGGGCGCGGACCGCATCGGCGGCGAGACACCGAGATCGTCCTGCGCTGGCTGCATCGGCTCCATCCCGACGAAACGCACCTCGTCCTGCCGTGCGGGCTCAGGCCGGAGTTCGCCCGCAGCCTCGCCACCCAGGCGGTGGCGACCGGCGTCACGCACCTCCTCGTCACCAAGCTGGACGAGTGCCCGGACGATCCGTCGCTCTTCGATCTCGCGGCCGAGCTGCGGCTCCCGATGCGCTGGGTCACCAACGGACAGGAGGTGCCGACGGACCTCCGCCCCGCGCGGCCTCGGCTCCTGGCCTCCATGGCCATGACCCGGGCTCGCCGGCCCACGGCCGCCGTGGCGAGCGCATGAGAGACCAGGCTACGCTCCTGCGTGAGTTGATGCGCCGGCGGCGCCGCGCGCGCCCGCCGCAGCGGTCGGGACCTCCCGCGTTGGTTGTGGGCAGCGGCAAGGGCGGGGTCGGCAAGTCCGTGGTCGCGATCGTGCTGGCCAAGGCGCTGGCGGACCTGGGTCGCCGCGTTCTCCTCTTCGAGGGAGACCAGAACCTGGCGACGCTCCACCTGGTGCTCGGGGTGCGTCCAACGGGCAGGCTCGCGAGCCTGATCGATGGCGACGAAGGATCGCCGACCGACCTGCTGACGCCGGTCGGCGAGCGTCTCTGGCTGCTCCCGGGAGACTCCGGCGCGGAAGCCCTCTACGCGCTGGGGCCGGTCGAGCGGGCGCGCCTGCATCACCGGCTGAGCGCACTCTACGATGGCTTCGATGCCATCGTGATCGACGCCGCCGCGGGCCTCGAGAGCGTCGTCCGCGTCGCCACGATGCGCGCGACGCGCCTCCTCGTGGTCACCGTGCCCGAGCCGGTCGCCCTCACCGACGCGTACGCCCTCATCAAGATCGTCAGCTGGCAGGTGCCGGAGCTGGGGATTGACGTCCTGGTCAACCGGACGAAGAACGATGCCGAAGGGACCACGACCTTCGACCGGCTGCGGACCGCCGCCGAGCGCTTCCTGCGGAGGCCGCTCCACTACCTCGGCGCCGTTCCCGAAGACGACGCCGTCGGTGCGGCCATGCGCGGGCAGCCGCCGCTGCTGCTGGGAGCCGAGGCGGGGCCCGCGGTCCGGGCCCTGCGCTCGATCGCGGCGCACCAGCTCGACCTCCGCCCGGCCGGGAACGACGAGCCCCCGCCGTCCGTGCCCGAATGACGTTTTTCACCCAGTCGCTTTGGGTGCGCTACCGAACCAGCGGGGACCCGGATGCCCGCGCCCGGCTGCTGGACCAGTACCTGGGCCTGGTGCACCACGTCGCACGCGACGTGGCCGGCCGCGTTCCCCAGGCGGTGGAGCTCGACGATCTCGTGAGCGCGGGGACGCTGGGCCTGGTACGCGCCCTCGAGGCATTCGACGAAACGCGTGGCCTGGAGTTCAGCACGTACGCCACGCCGTGCATTCGCGGCGCGATCCTCGACGACCTGCGCGAGCGCGATTGGGCGCCGCGATCGGTTCGCGAGAAGCGCCGCCGCGTCGCGGCCGCGGTCGCCGAAGTCGAGCAACGCCGGGGTCGGGCGGCCCGCGAGCCTGAGGTCGCCAAGGCCCTCGGAATCGACCTCCCCACGTTCTGGCGCTGGCGCCGGGATATCGACAGCGCGACGCTCGAGGCGTTCGACCAACCGGAGGAGGAAGGGTCGCACGACGCCCTCGCGCGGGGCGACATCCTGGCGGGGCGTGACGCGCTCGGCGCAGACCACGACCTCGCGCAGGCGGAGCAGCTCGCCGCCGTCCGCGAGGCCCTCGGCGCACTCCCGGAGAAGGAACGCGTGGTGCTCTCCCTTTACTACTATGAGGAGCTCACGCTCAGGCAGATCGGGGAAGTGCTCCACCTGGGCGAATCCCGCATCTCGCAGATCCGCTCGGCCGCCCTTCAGCACCTACGCTCGATCCTGCCCTCGGCGCAGAGGCGCCTGTGACGATCGACCTGCCGCCGTTCCTGCTCGCGGTCGTCGTCGTGCTTTCGGGACTCGGGGTGCTGCTGGCGGCGCGATTCGCGCTCCGCCGGCGACGCAGTGGAGCGCCACCTGCGACCCCTCAGCCCCGGCCGGAGCGCCAGCGGCGAACTGTGTGGGGTCTCGCCGAGCATGGCCTGTCCGTGGCTGAGATCGCCCAGCGCGTCAACCTGCCGCAGGACGCCGTCCACCAGCTGCTGCTGCTCCAGGCGCACATCACGCGCGGCCGCCCGCGGGGAAGTTCCTTCCGGTGGCGCCGCCGTCGCGCCGAAGATCCCGGCGACGACACCGAGGGCTCGAAGACCTTGTGGATCTGACAGTTAGCATAGCGCGAGCGATCGCCAGCCCGGCGGCACGAGGCTTGCGCCTTTCTCCCCGAGAGATCCGGCGATCCACGCCGAAGCGGGAGGGACAGTGACGTTACCTGGCATCGTCGCAACGGCGAGGACGCTCGCCTACTACTCCCGTCTCGAAGAGGTCACTGCCAACAACCTCGCCAACGTCTCGACGGACGCGTACAAGGCCGACCGGATGACCGCCTACCGTCCCGCGAACAGCTCCTCGCCCGTGGCGGTGAGCCAGCTCGACCTCACCCAGGGGACGTTCCGCGAGACCAGCCGTCTTCTCGACCTTGCGCTCGACGGCGCCGGATTCTTCGTGGTCGCCACCGCGAACGGCGAACGACTGGTCCGGGGAGGCAGTTTCCGGCTCGACGCCGCCGGGCGGCTCATTGACACGCACGGCGACGCCGTGCTCGGTGAGGACGGCCCGGTCACGCTCCTCGGTTCGTCGTTCGAGGTGCGGACCGACGGCACCATCATCGCCGATGGGGCGGCACTCGGCCGCTTGCGCGTCGTTCACCCGGCCGATCCGCACGCGCTCCGCAAGGAGGGCGCCGGCCGGTTCGTCACGGACGGGGCCGTCGCGCCCGCCGATCCGGAGGTGACCCGGGTTCGCCAGGGGGCCGTCGAGGAGGCGAACCTCGATGCGATCCGTGGACTCGTCGACCTGGTGGCGATCCAACGCGCCTATTCGGCCAACATCCGCGCGCTGCAAGCTATGGACGGCGTGCTCGGCACGATCGCGAACGAAATCGCCAGACCCTGACCGCGCCCGCGGCACTCACGAAAGGGACGATCACCGATGAACCCGGGCCTCCGCACGTCGGCCAGCGGCATGCTGGCCCAGCAACTGCGCGTGGACGCGATCGCGAACAACCTGGCCAACGTGAACACGACCGGGTTCAAGCGCAGCCGCGTGAATTTCGAGGACGTGCTCTACGACACGCTGCAGGGGACGCGCGTCGTCAACTACCAGGGTGCCGAGACGCTCGGGCCGGTCCAGGTCGGGCGCGGCGTGCGCCTCGCGTCCATCGTGCGCATCCATACGCAGGGCCCCCTGGAGCCCACCGGTCGCCCGCTGGACTTCGCGATCGAAGGCGAGGGATTCCTCCAGGTCCTGCGACCCGACGGCGCCACCGCGTATACGCGCGATGGGACGCTCACGCTCTCGGACACGGGAGGTCTGGTGACCGGCACCGGGTACCAGCTGCTGCCGGGCATCACGGTTCCGCCCGGCGCGACCGAGCTGACGATCTCGCCCGCCGGCATCGTTTCCGCCACCATCGGTGCGTCGGGAGAGACCGCGGAACTCGGCCGCCTCGAGCTGGCGAGATTCGTCAATCCCACCGGACTTCTAAGCCTGGGAGAGAACCTCTACGCCGCGACCGCCGCCTCCGGCGAGCCGATGGTCGGCGTGCCCCAGGAGGACGGGTTCGGCCGCATCATCCAGGGCAGCCTCGAGTCGAGTAACGTCGAGATCGTCCAGGAGATGGTGGACATGATCGCGGCGCAACGGGCCTACGAGGTGAACTCGAAAGCGATCCGCAGTGCCGAGGACATGATCGATCAGGCTAATGCGCTCATCCGCTAGCATCCCGGTGCTGCTCTTCCTCGTGGCGACGCCGCTGCCGGCTCAGCAGCGGCCGGCGGCCGCGGTCCCGCCGGCGCTCGCCGCGGCGGTGGCCGCGGCGATCGCCTCGCAGTGGGATGTCGAGCCGGCGCGCCTGGTCCTCGAGTGGGGCGCGGCGTTCGCGGCCGAGTCGCTTGGGGTCGGGGCCGAGACGCCGTTCCGCCTGCTGGGCGGAAGCCGCGAAGGATGGTTCGCCGTCGTCTTCGAGCGCCGGGAACGGCCACCGGTCGCCACGCGGGTACGCGCCGGCGTCGTGGAATCGCTGGACGTCGCCCGGCGACCGCTCACCGCCGGTTCCCGGATCTCGCCCGCCGATGTGAGGCGCGAAGCGCGCGTCGCATGGGGGCCGCCCTCCGCGCGCCAGGAGCCGGGCGTTGAAGCCGGCTGGATCGTGCGTCGGGCGGTTGCGGAGGGCACCGTCGTCGAGCCGCCGATGGCTTCGCCGCCGAGCATCGTCGCGGCCGGATCGTCCGTCCGCCTCATTTGGACCCGCGGTGCCGTGAGCGTCGCAGTCGACGCCACCGCGCTGCACGACGCGGCGCTCGGCGCGCCCATCCTCGTCCGGGTGCCCGGCCGGCGGGGCCAACTGCGTGGCACGGTCGCCGGACCGGGCCTCGTCTCCATGTCCTCCTGAGGTCTCCATGACGCGATTCACCCGATTCCTCGGCCTCGTGCTTCTCGCCAAGTTCGCCGCGGCGGCGCCCCGGCGCGCGGGGGCACAAGAGCTCCCACCCGAGGCCGCCGCGCCAACGGCGGCACGCGTGGCCCCGCGCGCCGCGTGGCTGGCCGACCGGCGCACCTTCACCGTCGGCGAAATCCTGACGGTGCTGGTCGACGAACAGGCCGCCGGCTCCGAGCGCACCGGGCGCACCGCCGACGTCGCCCGCTCGCAGCGGGCGAGCGCCGTGCTCCCGCCAGGAGGAGCTTCCGCCACATCCGTGGGGTTCAACACCGCGCTGGAGGAGGCGTCGCGCCAGAACGGCGAGAACAGCCGGCGCGGCATGTTGTCCGCGACGATCAGCGTTCGCGTGGCGGAAGTGGCCGAGGACGGCACCCTGCGCATTGAGGGCCAGCGCGAGATCACGGTGGACGGCCGCCGCCAGGTGATCGCGATCAGCGGCGCCGTCCGCCCCGAGGACGTGTCCGCCCAGAACGTCGTGTTTTCCTCGCGGGTCGCCGAGGCCGTCGTCAGCTACAGCGGCAAGGGCGCCAGCGCGCGCCACGGAATTATTGGACGGATCCTCGGGATGCTGTGGCCGTGAGCGCACGCGCGCCGCTGGTGCTCGCGGTTTCCGGGGCCCTCCTCGCGGCGTCCGCCGCGGCGGCGCCGGCCCAGACGGCGCGGGTACGGGACCTCGTCACCCTCGAGCAGGACGTCCCGCGGCGCGTCGTCGGCTACGGCCTGGTCGTCGGCCTTGAAGGGACGGGCGACCGAAGCTTCGGAGGCGTGTCCGGGAGCGTGCAGACGGTCCGCTCCGTCGCCAACCTGCTCCGTCGCTTCGGCGTCGCGGTCGCGCCCGAGCAGCTGCGCCTGCGCAATGTCGCCGCCGTGCTGGTCACCGCGGAGATCTCGCGCTACTTCCGGTCGGGGGCACGCTTCGATGTCCACGTGGCGTCGATGGGCGACGCCACTTCCCTGCGGAACGGCCTCCTGTGGATCACGCCGCTCCTCGAGGACGTGGACCAGGCGGCGGTCGCGACGGCGCAGGGACCCCTGCTGATCGCCGACGATCCCGCCGGCCGGACCACGGCGCGCGCCGGTACCACGGGCCGTATCCCGAACGGCGGCGTCCTCGAGCAGGATCCGGACACCGCCGGTCGCACCGCTCCCTCTCGACTGCTGCTCCGGCAACCGGATCTCGGCGTCGCTACGCGGATCGCCGCTGCCATCACGACCGCCTATGGTCCGGAGGCCGCCCTGGCGGAGGATCCGGGATCGGTTCGTCTCACGCCGCCGCAGCAGAGCGCCGACAGCCTGATGTCGTTCCTCGCGGCGGTGGAAACGCTCACGGTGCGCGCGGACATGGCCCCACGCCTGATCATCGACGTCCGTGACGGGACGATCGTGGCGGGCGGTGACCTCACGGTCGGCCCGGCGACCGTGAGCCGGGGCGCGTTCACCCTCACCATCGGCGGGAGCGCGGCCGCCGCCGCCGGCGTCGTGCACACCAACCCGGGCGCGAGCGTTCAGGAGATCGCGGCGGCGCTCCGAGCCGCCGGCGCCGGGCCGCGCGACGTCGCCGCCGTGTTGGCGTCCCTGCACACGGTAGGGGCGCTGCCCGTCGCGGTCATGGTCCAATGAGCGTCGCGCCGGTGACGCGCGGAACGGACGACCCGCCCGCGACCGCCGAGCTCGCGCGGCTGCATCGCGCCAGCCGCCAGATGGAAGGCCTCTTCCTCTCCCAACTGTTCCGGGCGATGCGCGAGACGGTGCCGGCGGAGGGCACCGTGGACGCATCCCCCGGGCGCGAGCTGTTCACGGCCATGCTGGACGAGCGGCTCGCCGACATCGCCGCAGCCCGCTCGGAGCGCGGTCTCGGCGAGGCGCTGTTCCGGCAGCTCAGCGAACGGCTGCGGGCGGTGAACGCCGCGAGGTCGCCGTAGCGTGGCCACGCAACGCCACGAAGACGCGGGCGGCGCTCCGGCCGTCACCGGTGGACCGCACGCCGGACACCTTGACGACCTCGCCGCTGCGCTTCGCGACGAGACCCGCGTCGTCGAAGCCCTTCGCGCCGCCCTGCTGCGCCAGCGCTCAGGCATCGCCGGCAGCGACTACGCCGCCGTGGAGGACAGCGTCCGGGCGATGAGCCGCATCGCGCTCACCCTGGACGAAGCCCGCACCAGACGGTTGCAGCTCACGACCACGATCACCGGTGGCCATCCCGCGCCCCTCGGCGAACTGGAGCGATACCTCGGACACCGCCTGCCGGATCCGCTCCCCCAGGTGCGCGCGTCCCTCCGCGCCGCCGCCGCCGCGGTCGCGCACGACATCAGAATCAATCAGCGGATCCTCCGCCGCGCCCTCGACGCGGGAGACGAGTTCCTCCAGCGCCTCTTCACGGCCGCGGCGCCGCCGAACCCCGTCTACCGTCCGGGCGACTCCCCGGCCGCGCGCCCAGTCCGCGACGGCGTCCTCGTGAACCGGACCGTCTGATGAGCCTCACCGGACTTCTCGGCATCGCGCGGAGCGCGCTCGCGGCGCGCCAGGCCCAGCTGAACGTGACGGGTAACAACATCGCGAACGCCAACACCGAGGGGTACTCCCGCCAGCGGGTGCGCCTGGCCGCGGCGCCCCCCCAACGAACGGCGCAAGGTCAGCTCGGCACCGGGGTCCGCATCGAGGGCATCGAGCGCGCGCGGAGCGCGCACCTCGACGCCAGCCTTCGTGCCGAGTCCGGGGTGCTGGGCGAGTTCCAGACGCTGCGCGACCGATTGGGCGAAGTCGAGGCCGCGTTCGGCGAGCCGTCGGATACGGGGCTCGCCGCCACGCTCGACGCCTTCTGGTCGTCCTGGAGCGATCTGGCGAACGATCCGACGGGAGCCGCGGCGCGCACCATGGTTCGCGCGCGGGGCCGACAACTCGCGGGACAGCTGAACGATCTCGGCCGCCGGCTGACCGACGTCCAGGCGAGCGCGCTCGACGAAATGCGCCGCGACGTCAGCCAGGCCAACGGCCTCACCAAGCAGCTGGCCAATCTCAACCGGCAGATCGCCGCGGCCGAAAGCGGAAACCGAGTGGCGCCGGACCTCCGCGACGCGCGCGACCGGCTGATCGACCAATTGGCGACGGCCCTCCCTGTTCGCGTCATCGACCGGGGCGACGGCACCGTGAGCGTGTTCGCCGGTGACGCCATGGTGGTGGACGGCGGCACGTCCCGGGATCTCGCCGTGCGCGCGACCTCGGGCGGCGGCTTCTCGATCGAGTTCGCCGACACGACCCGCACGCTCGACATCGGCGGCGGACGGCTCAAAGCCGGGCTCGACCTGACGGGCACACAGGTCCCGGCCATCCGGCGGCAGCTGGACGACCTGGTCCAGGCCATTGTCACGACGGTCAACGCGCTCCACCAGACCGGCTACACCAGGACGGGCCTCACCGGCACCGACTTCTTCGCACCCACGGGCGTGAACGCCGACACCATCGCGCTGACCAGCGCGGTCGAGAGCTCAGCGGACGCGGTGGCGGCCGGGACGACCGGCGCGCCGGGCGATGGAACGCTGGCGCTCGCCATCGCCGGCTTGCGCGACGCGCCGCTCCCGCTGCTCGGCGGACTGACGGCGGCCTCGTTCTACACCGACGTCGTCACGGCCGTGGGCGCCGCGGTCGCCGACGCCGGACGCCTCGCGGATTCACAGGACCTCCTCGTGTCCCAGCTCGAGACGCAGCGCTCCAGCGTGAGCGGCGTCTCCGTGGACGAAGAGCTCATCAATCTGATCGCCTACCAGCAGGCGTACGTCGCGGCCACCCGGGTCGTGTCGGCGGCCGATCAGATGATGCAGGAGCTCCTGCGGATGGTGTGAGGGAACCATGCTCGTACTCAGTCGGCGTCGGGGCCAGGCCATTCTGCTGGACGGAGGCATCCGGATCGTCGTCCTGGAATCCGACCGCGGCGGCGCGCGGCTCGGGATCGAGGCGCCGCGGACCACGGCCATCCATCGGGAGGAGCTGGTGTCGGAGGTCGCGGCGGAAAACCTCCGGGCGGTCTCCAAGACGGGCCGCCGCGCCTGGGCCGACGCGTTACCCCTGCGGCGACGCGGCGACGAGCCCTAGCACGCCGCCGGCAGTCGCACCACCAGGCGCGCGCCCCGGCGGTCCTCGCGCGACTCCGCCCACACCGCTCCACCCCACCTGCCGACGAGCAGGCGCGCGACCGTCAGCCCGAGTCCCAGCCGCTCGCCGTCCCACTTCGTGGTCACGAACGGCTCGAACACCAACCCCCGCAGCGGCTCGGGGATCCCTGGGCCATCGTCCTCCACCGCCAACTCCACACCGTTGGCTCGGCCGGCGGCGGTGATGCGGATCTCACCCTCCGCCGTCGTCGCCTCCCGCGCGTTGATGATCAGGTTGAGCAGCGCGTGCTGAAGCTGCCCCGGGTCGGCGAGGACGGGCGGCAGTCCCTCCGGCACCGCGACCCGGATCGCTGCGCCTCCCTCCGGCCGGTGGTCCTGGAGCGCGACGACGTTCTGGACGACCGTCTCGAGCCGGCACTCGCCGGCCGCCGCGTCTCCGCAACGCACCATCGATGCGAACGCCTGCATCAGGCGCTCGAGCCGGTCGGTCTCCCGGCTCAATATCCCCACCATCCGCTGGGCGCTGCCGCCCGTCGGCCCGGCAGCGAGGCAGCGGGCGGCAAGCACCACGGCCTGGAGGGGGTTGCGCAGCTCGTGCACCACGGCGCGCGCGACGGAGGTGAACCCGGCCTGGCCGTCAGCGCGGGTGAGGATGGCACAGAAGTGTGGGTCGGCCAGAGAACCGGCAGGCTCGGCGCTGGAGGGATCCGGCACGCACCGAGCTCCGGTCACGCGAGGGATGCGCTTGGCCGCGGGGCCACGGAGGCCGGCGGCGCCTCGGCGCCCCTCTGCCCCGCGTCGTCGCTGCGGATGTAGACTCCCGTATTGGCGCCCGGCGCCCGCACGATCCGATCGGTGATCCCGAACGGCGTCTCGGTCCCGCCGAGGAACAGATGCCCGCCCCTCGTGAGGGCCTTCGCGAGACGGTTCATGACGTCGCGCTTCGTGTCGGTGTCGAAGTAGATCAGCACGTTCCGGCAGAAGATGATGTCGAACTGCCCCAGGTTCGAGAACGGCTGTAAAAGGTTCCCTTCCCTGAAGGTCACGCGCCGCCGGATCTCCGGCGACAGCTCGAAACCGGTAGCCGTCTGGGTGAAGAACTGGACCAGCACCTGCACCGGCAAGCCGCGCTGCACCTCGAACTGGTTGTAGATGCCGGCTCGGGCGCGCGCCAGCGCCTCGCTCGAGTAATCCGTCCCCAGGATCTCGAACTCGACGCCCTGCAACTGTCGCTCCATCTGCGCCAGCAGGATCGCGATAGAATACGCCTCCTGCCCCGTCGAGGCGGCGGCGCTCCAGATGCGCAACTTCTGACGCTGGGCGAGGCGCGCCGCGGCCAGTGATGGCAACACCGTCTCCCGGAGCACCCGGAACGGGGTCTGGTCCCGGAAGAAAAGGGTTTCGTTGGTGGTCATCGCCTCACAGACCGCCTTGAGGAGCGCGGCGTCCGTGCCGGCCCGCAGCGCGCGCACCAGGCTCGGGAGGTCCGGCTTGCCGAAGCTCGCGGCCACCGGCGTCAGACGGCTGTCGAGGAGGTACTCCTTGCCGTCGCCCAGCGACAGCCCGCTGTGTTTCCGGAGCGCATCGCTAAGGAACCGGTAGTCGTCGGGAGCGATCATGGCGACACGCAACACCGCGACGTGACGTGGGAGGCGATGTGGCGCAGCGGGAGCACCGCCGACGCCAAGCCGGCGTTCGCCACCGCTCCCGGCATGCCCCACACGATGCTGGAAGCCTCGTCCTGCACGATGATGCGTCCGCCGCGCCGTACGATCTCCTCCGCGCCGCGCCGGCCATCCTCGCCCATGCCGGTCAGCACCACCGCGAGCACGCTCGCGCCGTACGCCGCGGCCACCGAGCGGAACATGGGATCGGCGGCGGGCCGGCAGAAATTCTCCGGCGGGCCCTTCGTCAGGCGCAGGATGGGTTGTCCCTCCACCGTGCCCACCGTCATGTGGAAATCGCCCGGTGCCACGTAGCCGCGACCGGGCCGGACGAGCTCGCCGTCGCGGCCTTCCACGCATTCGCGCCGCCCGTCGCGGGAGAGCCGCTGGGCGAGCAGCGCCGTGAAGATCGGCGGCATGTGCTGGGTGATGACGATTGGCAGTGGGAAGTCGGGCGGCAACCCCGCGAGGACTTCAGCGAGCGCATTCGGGCCCCCGGTGCTGGCCGCGATCGCCAGGACGCGCACCGCCTGGTCGGAGGATCCGGCCACCGACGCGTTCGCGATCGCGGGACGTTGCGGCACGGCAACCGACGCCCTCGACGAACCCGCGCGGCCCAGCGCGCGCACCTTCGCCACCAGGTCGCTCGCGAGGGCGAGCATCGCCTTCGTCCCCTGCTTCGCCGAGGGCTTGGCCACGTAGTCGGCCGCGCCGAGCGCCAGGGCCCGCATCGTCACCTCGGCTCCCTTCTGCGTGAGGCTGCTGGCCATGAGCACGCGGGTGCGCGGGTGCCGGGCGAGGATCAGCGGGAGCGCGGTGAGGCCGTCCATCTCCGGCATCTCGATGTCGAGAATCACGACGTCCGCGGGCGTGTAACGCAGCGCCACCAGCGCCGCCATGCCGTTCTCGGCCGTGGTCACTACTCGCAGGTCGGGCTCCGCGTCGATGATCTTTCCCAGAATCCCCCGGATCACCGTGGAGTCGTCGACGATCAGCACGCGGATCGGCGCCAGAGAAGCCGTCACGAGAGACCAAGCTGCTCCAGCTTCGAGCCGATGATCTCGGCGTCAAACGGCTTCATGATGTACTCGTTGGCGCCCAGGGCCAGCGCCTCCTGGATCTTGGCCATGCTATTGTGCGTCGTGCACATGATGACTGGTGGCTGCTTGAGGTTGGGGTTTTCCCGCAACGCCCGGAGGAACGACAGGCCGTCCATCACCGGCATGTCGATGTCCAGCAGCACGACGTCCGCCCGGCCCCATTCGCTGCAATAGGTAAGCGCCTGCGAGCCGTCCTCCGCCTCGTCCACCGCGAACCCCAGCGGCTCGAGAATGCGGCGAATCGCCTTGCGGATGGCGGCGGAGTCGTCGACGACGAGGATCTTCTTCACGGGCGGCCCTCTCCTGCCAGCGCCGGGCCGGCGCCGAGAGCGATGGAGTTGGCGGGCGTCGCGGCGCTCCATGCCCGGGCCAGATCCCGCAGGGCGACGAACGAAAGCACCGCCAGCCCGATCTCGACCGCGCCGACGCCGGCGAAGATCGGCGCATAGGCGACGGCGCCGGCGTGGCGCCGCGTGACCTCGACCAGGACGCCGCCTACTATCGGACCCGTCAGGAACCCGAGGGAGCCCGCCACCTGAAAAGCGCCGAACAACCCTTCGCCGGCGCCCCGCCGCGCGAACTCCGCCACCAGCACCAGGTTGGGCGCGAACATCAGCGCGGCCAGGATACCCGAGACGACCATCAGGACCGGCAGCGCCGCCAGCGGCGCCACCCCGTAGCTCGCGTACGCGACCCCGAACAACAGGTTGCCCGTGAGGAGCGGAGCGAACCAGCCGGTCCGGTCCGCGAGTCGTCCCGCCGGATAGCACAGGGCGGCGAACGGCAGGAGGAACAGCGACATGAGCAGGCCGCGCTGGGCGGCGCCTAGGCCGTGCACCTCCGCGAGGTACAGCGTGAAGGTCGAAACGAAGACCCCGATGGTGAATCGGTCCATGAACCCGTACGCCAGCGGGATCCACCCGGCTACGGCGCGACGATCCCAGCGGTAGCGGGAGGAAGAGCCCGAATCGGTGGGAGCTGCTGGGACCGTCACGACGAGCGAACAGGAAAGTGCGGCGACGACCAGCAGCGCCGCCCCTGCGCGATACACGAGCGACGGGTCGCGATCCACCAGCCAGCCGCCGAGCGGGGCGCCGGCCGCCACGCCCAGCATCAGCGCGGAGGCGATCACGCCGAGCGTGGCTCCGCGCCGCCGGCCGGCGAACCGGTTGGCCGCCACCATCAGCAGCGTGACGGCCGGGAGGTGAAGCGCGCCATCGACGGCGCGCAGGGCGAGCAGCGCGGAAACGGACGGCGCCGCGGCCATCGCCGCGAACACGCACGCGTCGGCGAGCAGCAGCCCGACCAGCCAGGTGCGGACGTCCGGCCACCGGGAAAGCAGCCGCATGACCACCGGGATGGCGACCATCCCGGCGATCATGTTCACCGACATGAAGAGGTGAGCGTCGAGGCGCGTGCCGCCGTGCGCGCCCATCACCAGCTCCCTGAGCCCCGGCACCAGCAGGGTGACCGGCACTAGCGTCAGGAACGTCCCCAGCGCGAGACTCCGGAGCGGGGTCACGTTACAGCTTCGCCAGGAACTCTTCGACGGCCGTGTTAAGCTTCTCGGCCTCGACTGACAGCCCACCGGCCGCGGCCTTGATCTCCTCGGCGCCGCGACCCGAATCGATCGCGGCCTGCGACACGGACCCGATGTTCTGGCTGACCTCCGCGGTGCCCCGCGCGGCTTCGGTGACGTTGCGGGAGATCTCGCCCGTGGCGGCGTTCTGCTCCTCGACCGCCCCGGCGATCGTGGTCGAGATCTCGTTGATCTTGCTGATCACGCCGGTGATCTCGTGGATGGCCTTCACCGCCGTGTCGGTGTCGGCCTGCACCCCGGCGATCTTGTTGCTGATCTCCTCGGTGGCCTTGGCCGTCTGCCGGGCCAGCTCCTTCACCTCGTTGGCGACGACCGCGAAGCCCTTGCCGGCCTCGCCGGCGCGCGCCGCTTCGATCGTGGCGTTCAGGGCGAGCAGGTTGGTCTGCTGGGCTATGGAGGTGATCACCTTGACCACCTGGCCGATCTCCTGGCTCGACTGCCCCAGCTTCACCATGGTCTCGTTGGTCGTCGCGGCCTGCTTCACCGCCTGCTGGGAGATGGTGGACGCCTCCTGCACGCTGCCGGAGATTTCGCGGATGCTCGCCGCCATCTCCTCCGCCGCGCTGGCCACGGTCTGCACGTTGCGCGTGGCCTGCTCCGAGCCGGCCGCCACCGCCTGCGACTGCCGCGTCGTCTCTTCGGCGGACGCCGCGAGGCTCTGGCTCGAGGCATGCAGCTCCGTCGCCGAGGAGCGCACCACCGCGGCCACGTTCTTCAGGTTCTCCGTGAGCGCGATCTGGGCCGTGATGACATTCCACGTGACCATCGGCCCGAGGTACTTCTTGTCCTTGTCGTAGATCGGCGCCACGTTGAGCTGGAGCGTCTCCGGTCCGAGCTTGATCTTCGCCGAGTGGGGGAGCCGGCTGCCGTCGCGCACGAGGTTGCGCTGGTGCTCCGGAGCCTTGTGAAAGATGTCGATCTTCTCGCCGATCAGCTTGTCCACCGGCTTGGGCAGGAGGTGCTCGATGGTCTTGAGCGTCTTCCGCGACGAGGCGTTCATGTACGTGAGAGTGAAGTCGGTGTCGGCCATCATCACGTTGATCGGCAGGTTCTCGAGCATGGTCTGGAGCCGCGCGCTCTCGTGGTCCAGACGCTCCTTCTCCGTCACGTCCTCCCAGTTCACGACGTACCCCGCCACGCCACCCTCGTCGGGGATGGTGTTCACGTTCAGCGCGAGTTTCCTCGGACCGACCGTGATCACCCGGTAATACGGGAAGCTCTTCGGATTGCTCAGGATGCGGCGCACCCGCTGCTTCAGCTCGCCCTTGTGGAACCGGTCGATGGAGCCGCCCACGAGCTCGTCCACCGAGAGGCCGAACATCTCTTGGATGACATCCTCCATCTCCCGCAGCGTGTCCACCGCACGCCGGTTCATGAAGATCAGGTCGAACTCGGGGCTAGCGATGAAGATGTTGGTGCCCATCGCGTCGAGTGCGCCGTACAGGGACTCGGCCCGCTGGAGGAGGTTGCCGTTCTCCGGAGACTCCGGCACGACGGCGGCCGACCGCCCGGGCCCGTTGCCGCCGGCGGTGGGGGTCACGGTTTCGAACTTGATCCGGCTGCTGCTCATGGTGCGCGCTCCTTGCGCTCGCTTGGTGATGGTCGCCCGGGCGCCGAGCGCGCTCGAGGCGTGGATCATAGACGCCTCCGCGGCGCCGGTCAGGGCGATCTCCGCGATGACGCCGTACGCGTCCGCCCAGGCCCGCGTCAGCTCCGGCGTCCACGCCGGGCCGGCCACTTCGGCCAGCGCCGCCAGCAGGCACTCTCCAACGGCGGGGTAGTGCTCGGCCACGGCGCCGTACTCGACGTGGCGCCGGCCGAGGTCCTTGAGCGCCGACGTCAACTGCTCCGGCCGCTCGAGGTTCCGGACCACCAGTGCCAGCGCCTGGACCAGTTTCCGTCGCTGCTCGCGCATGTTGACGTCGCCGAACAGCGGTTTCACCGACGGATACCGTTCGAACAGGATGCGGTAGAACACCGTAGCGAGCTTCTCGGCGCTCGGCGCCACCGCATTGAACGAATCCCGCAGCAACTTTACTTGAAGCGCCATGACGTCCCCCCTGGATTGTCTCAGCTCGCCTGCTCGAGGTGCAGCATCTCCCGCGCACTCACCACCACGAGCAGATCCTTGTCGCGACGCACGATCCCGTCGCAGCACTGTTTCCACCTCGCGTCGAGGGTGGCGGGCGGCGGCTCCAGGGCCTGGGCCCCGACCGCCATCACGTCGCCGACCTCGTCCACCAGAAACGAGAACAGCTCCTCCTCGTCCCGGACCACTACTGACACCGTCCCCGAGTCTTCGGCGCGGACCGGGAGCTGGAGCCGCACGCGGAGGTCAACCGCGGTCACGATCCGGCCCCGAAGGTTGAGGAACCCGGACACTTCCGGCGGCGCCAGGGGAACCCGCGTGATCCGTTGGCCCGCCAGCACCTCCTGCACCATCAGCACCGGGATCCCCAACCACTGCGCGCCCACCCGGAACGTCACGTACTCGGTGTCCGTCTGCCGCGAGGCCCGGGCGCCCGCGCGGGGCACCACGTCGCTCACGTTCGCGATCATGCGGCCACCTCCTCTCCCATGGTCACCTCGGCCAGCGCTGCCAGCACCGCGTCACGATCGAGCTTCACCAGGTAGCGGGAGTAGCCCGCGGCCAACCCGCGCTGGCGCTCCGATGGGGACGAGCGTCCGGTGAGCGCGATCAGCTTCACGCGCTCCCAGGCGGGGTTCTGCCGGATGCGTCTCGCCAGCTCGAGCCCGTCCACCTGCGGCATGTCGATGTCGCTGAGCACGATGTCGAACTCCTCGCCGCGCTCCAACCGCTCCAGCGCGGACCGGCCGTTGTCACTCGTCGCGATCTCGTAGCCGGACGCCCGGAGGATCGGCGTCAGCAGGTTCAGGAAGAACGGCGAGTCGTCCACCACCAGCACCCGCTTGCCGCGCCGCGCGTCGGCCCCCGGTGCGGCCTCGAACCACTCGTTCAGCGCGAGCTTCAGGAAGTGATGGATGTCCACCACTTCGGTCGCCCGCCCGTTGATGACCGCCGCCCCGAGGATGCCCGGCCGGCCAGCGGAGGTTTCGATACGGATGCGATCCTCCACGATGTCACGGATCTCGTTCACTACCAGCCCCATCGAGTGCCGCCCGTCGCTGAACACGATCACCGGCTGCGGATCGCGCTGCGCGATCGTGATGCCGTGGTCCGCCGGAACCAGCGGCAGGAGCGCGCCGCGGTACTGCACCAGGCTCCGCCCGTCGGCGAACTCGATCTTGGCTGCCGGGAACTCCTCGAGCCGCGAGACCAGCGACAGCGGGACCGCTTGGAGCGCCGGCTGGCCGGTGTCGAAGAGCAGCAGGCTCAGCCGCTCCCCTTCACCCTCGTGGCCCGCGACGCTGTCCCCCGCTTGCCCCGCGCGACCCTCGTCGGCCGCGCCCACCTTGGCACACGCGGCGATGCCGGCGGCGTCCAGGATCATGATGACCCGCCCGTCCCCCAGGATCGTGCAACCGGCGTACACCGACAGGTGCTTCACCAGGCGGCCGATCGGCTTCACCACTATCTCCTGCGTGTCGAACACCTCCGAGACCACGAGGCCGAACCGCACTTCGCCTACCTGGCACACCACGATGCTGTAGTCAGTACTGTGGGGCGCCTCCTCCAACTCGAGCATGCGATCGAGCTGCACCAGCGGCAGCAGCGTGTCACGGAGGCGATAGAACTGTGACCCATGCACCGATTCGATGTGCTGACGCGCCTCCTCCGTGACCCGCACCAACTCCACCACCCCGATCTGCGGGATCGCGAAGGACTCGCCCCCCGTCCCAACAACCAAGGCGGAGATGATCGCCAGGGTCAGCGGGATCTTGATGCGGACCGTGGAGCCCGTCCCGACGCGAGAGGTGACGTCCACCGTTCCGCCGATGCGCTCGATGTTGCTGCGCACGACGTCCATCCCTACCCCGCGGCCCGACACGTTGGTGATCCGGGCGGCCGTCGAGAAGCCGGGCTCGAAGATGAAGCGCAGGACCTGCGCGTCGGGCATCACGGCGGCGGCCTCGGCCTTCACCAATCCGCGCTCGACCGCCTTCTGGCGGATCTTCGCCGGGTCGATCCCCGCGCCGTCGTCCCCAACTTCCAGGATGACGTGCCCGCCCTCGTGGTAGGCGTTGAGCGTGATCGTCCCGCGCTCCGGCTTTCCCGCCCGCCGACGCTCCTCCGGCGACTCGATGCCGTGGTCGGCGGAGTTGCGGATCATGTGGGTGAGCGGGTCCTGAATCGCCTGGAGGATCTGGCGGTCCAGCTCCGTTTCGGCGCCGCGCATCTCCAGCTCGATCCTCTTGCCGTTCGCCTGGCAGAGATCCCGGACCAGTCGCGGCAGCTTGCCCCACGCGCCTCCCACCGCCTGCATCCGCGTCTTCATCACCGCTTCCTGAAGATCGGTCGTCACGCGGTTCAGGTGCTGCACGGGAGCCAGGTAGACCGAGTCCTCTTCAGCCAGGGAAAGCTGGATCAGCTGGTTGCGGGTCAGCACCAACTCGCCGACCATGTTCATCAGGCGGTCCAGGATCGTGACGTTCACCCGCAGGCTGCTGTCGGCGATGCTCGGCTTGGAATCCGGGCGCTCTCCGCCGTCCGGGGCTTCCTCGCCTCCGCCGGCCGGCGCCACCTCGACGTCCCGCGCCGCGGTTCCGCGCGTCGGCTCCGGGGCCGCCACGGCGTGCGCCGGTGCCGTTGCATCTTCCGCCGGCGCGCCCGCGAGCCAGCGCTCGAGCCGCGCTACCACGGCGGAATCGTCGCCGGCCGGCTCCTCGCTGGTTCGCTCCAGTCCTTCCAGGATCGTCTTGATGGTGTCCACCGCGGCCAACACGTCGCTGATCGTGTCCGGACGCACGGTCAGCGTGCCGTCGCGCAGGAGCCCAAGGACGCTCTCCGCCGCATGGGCCACACCCTCGAGCCGGGTGAGGTTCAGGAATCCGCAGGTGCCCTTGATCGTGTGAATCGTTCGGAAAATGCTGGCGAGAAGCTCCCGGTCATCAGGAGTGCGCTCCAGCGCGACGATCTCGCGGTCGAGCCGCGCCAGGTTCTCGTTGCTTTCGGTCAGGAAGTCGCGCAGCAGGTCATCCATGACGATTGGCCTCATGCCTCGTGTGACGATCAAGAACTCGCGACCTATACGGCACGAGTCATACCAGCCGGTAAGTGCTTGAAAGTGAGATACTTCTCGATCCAGGCCGGGAGAGGAACGGCGCTTTCGTCCGGCAAATGATGCCTGGTTCGGGCTGGAGAGCGCACAGACCTGCCGGGAAGGAGCTCCTACTGGTCGACCAGTACTCCGTACACGACTGGGTCGCTCAGGTGGCGGCGGCGGATCGCCTCGAGCGAGCTGCCGGTGAGCGTCGCCCCGGCCGAGAGCAGCTTGGTTCCGGAGCTGGTGAGGAGATCGTCGGCCAGGCGCATGCCCGCCTCGAGCTCGGCGATCGAGATGCGCCGGTGCGAGGCGCGCCATTCCCAGTCCGGAGACTCCTGGACCAGGGCCTCGAGCTGGGACACGACCATCGGGTCATACCAGGTGCCGCCGCGGCTCGCGAGATGCGCCGCCGATTGCCGAGGCGTGACCCCCGGGGAGGTCCGCTCGACCTCGGCGGAGAAGTCGGCCAGCACCCTGAGGATGCGCGAGCGCAGCGGGATCTGTCCCTGCCGCATGTGCCCGGGGAAGCCGGTGCCGTCCCAGTTCTCGGAGATGCAGCCGACCAGCTCCGCCACCGGCCTCAGGCGCTCGATCCCTGACAGGATCGCGGCCGAGGCCACCGTGTAGCGCCAGTCGCCGCCGCTCACCTCGGGCTCGAGCCCGCGCTCGACGGCCGAATCCTCCGGCGCCGTGTCCGCGATCCGTCCGATCTCGTGCAGCATCGCCCCCAGCTCGAGATCGCGGCGGTACTCCTCCGGCATCTCGAAGCGGACCGCCAGGCGCACGGCCGCGACGGCGAGGCGCTGACCGCGGAGCGCCGCGCCAGGAACGCGGAGATCGAGCAGGTGAACGAGCAGGGCCAGGAGATGGTCGAAGCTGCCGGCCAGCTCGGCGTGCAGCGTGGCGAGCGTCGCCCGATCGGCGCGGATCTCGTCATGCAGCGCCTTGATCCGGAGCGTCGCGCGCACCTTGGCGATCAGCTCCGAGGCCTCGAGCGGCTTGGTCAGGTAGTCATCGACCCCGAGGTTGAGTCCGGCGACCTTGAGCGCCGTGTCGGCGTGGGCGGTGAGCACGACGAACATGGATGCCGCGGTGGCCGGGCTTCCCTTGACCAGGCGACACAGCTCGAAGCCATCGACCTCCGGCATCTCGAGGTCGCTCACGATCAGGTCCGGTACGAGCCGCTGCGCCTCTTCCCAGCCCTCGCGGCCGTTGGTCGCCGTCTCGACCCGGAACCCTCCGTGACGTCTCAGCAGCTCTCTGAAGGCGCGCAGCGTCTTCGCGTCGTCCTCGACCAGGAGCACCGTGGCGACCGGCGTCATCGGGGGAGCCGCGGGCGCGGAGGCGCCGGGAGCGGCGGGATGCCTGCCGCCAACGCCGAGTCGCCGGCCGCGATCATCGTGATGGTCACGCGCCGGTTGCGCGGCGAGAGCGGCCGGTCGGGATCCTTGAGGTCGTTGTCGGCGTAGCCCCGAACCTGCATCACCCGGCCCGGCCGCAGGCCGCCGGCCTCCAGGATGCGCCGGGCCGTATTGGCGCGATCCGCCGAGAGCTCCCAGTTGGAATAGCCCTCGGTGCTGACGTAAGGCCGCGCGTCAGTGTGGCCCTCGACCACCACGCGGTTCGGGATCGCGCCAAGCTCGGAGCCTATGAGCGACAGGAGCTCCCGGCCACGCCGGCTGGGCGCGGCGCTTCCGCTCTCGAAGAAGACGACGACCGAATCCTCGAGCAGCTGTATCCGGAGCCCCTCGTCCGTCAGTTCGACCTCGACCTGGCTGGAGACACTCGCCCAGTCCTCGGAGAGCTCTAGACGACGGCGGATCCTCTCGCCCAGCGCCCGCAGGCGGTCGCGGCTCGCATCCATGATCTGCTGTTGCGTCAACGGCCGGACATTCTGCGCCTGCGCCCCCTGGCCCGGGATGATCGAATTGCCGAACTCGTTGGCGCGACCCATCGGATCCTGGAAATACCCCGCGATCGCGGCTTTCACGTCCGAGCTCTGGGTCACGAGCCAGAGCACCAGGAAAAGGGCCATCATCGAGGTTGTGAAGTCGGCGAACGCCACCTTCCAGGCGCCGCCATGATGACCGCCCTCGTGCCTCTTGCGTCGGCGCACGATGAGGATCGGCTGCTCTCGGCTCGACTTCACGCGGCCTTGGCCTTCTTCAGGCTCTTGCACGCCTCTTCCATGACCGCGAACGACGGCCGGTCCTCGGCAAAGATGGCGCGCCGCGCGAACTCCACCGCCACGATCGGCGCGAACCCCTTCGCAAAGGCCACGACCCCCGCCTTCAGGCAGTTGAAGTAGCGGGTCTCCGCCGCGCTCGTGCTCTCGATGTTGCTCGCGATCGGGTGAACGAAGCCGTACGACAGGAGGATGCCGAGAAACGTTCCGATCAGCGCCGACGCCACATGCTCGCCGATCTGCTCGATCGGTCCGGCGATGGATGACATCGTGACGACGATCCCCAGCACCGCGGCGACGATCCCGATGGCCGGCAGGGCGTCGGCGGTCTTCGCGAGCGCCTGCACCGGCCTGCTCTCGCTCTCGTGGTGCACGTCGATCTCCGACTCCATCAGCGATTCGAGGTCGTGCGGCGGCACGCTCCCGACCAGCACCAGGCGCAGGGAGTCACACAGGAACTGCACCGTATGGTGCCGGCTCAACACCGCCGGGTAGCGGCCGAACAGCGTGCTCGACTCGGGATTCTCGATGTGCGCCTCGAGCGCGACGAGGCCGTCGCGCCGGGCCAGCTGGAAGATCTCGTAGAGCAACTTGAGCCCATCCAGGTAGTACTCCTTCGTGAACGGACTGCCCGATACGACGCCGCGGAGCTTGCCCACCGTGACGACGAGCACGCTCTTCGGCGTGGAAATGAGCACCGTCCCGACCGCGGTGCCCACGATGACCAGGTACTCGGCGGGGACGAGCAGCGCGGCGATGTTGCCACCGGCGATGGCGAAGCCCCCGAGCACAGACACCAGGACTACCAGCACCCCCGCGATGGCGATCACGAGCGCCCGGTGGCACCTCCCGGAACGACCTCCCGGTCGAGCACCTCCCGGACCTTCGACGCCAACTCGGTGAGCGTCCAGGGCTTGGGGAGAAACGGGAGGTCGGGGTCAAGCTCCGAGCTCTCGCGCACGTCCCGCACCGTGAAGCCGCTGGTGAGCAGGAACGGGACGGTCTTGCCCTCGCGCCGGAGCCTCCGGTACAGCTCCCGGCCGCCGATCTTGGGCATCACCATGTCCGAGACGACCAGGGCGATGGTGGCTTCGTGCGCCCGATACAGCTCCAGCGCCTGTTCGCCGTCGGCCGCCGGGATCACCGTGTACCCGAACCGCCCGAGAACCTTCTGGGCCGCGCGACGCAGGCCGTCTTCGTCCTCCGCGAGCAGAATCGTCTCCGAGCCTCCGCACTCCACGACGGTGCCGGACCGCCGGGCGCCGTTCCGCGCCGGCTCCAGGACCGCCGGGAGGAAGATGCGGAACGTCGTGCCGACGCCCGGCTCGCTCGAGAACTCGGTGAAGCCTCCCTGCTGCTTCACCAGCCCATAGACCATGGCGAGGCCGAGGCCCGTGCCGGCACCGGGCGACTTGGTGGTGAAGAAAGGCTCGAAGATGCGGTCCCGTGTGCTCCCGTTCATGCCCACGCCGGTGTCCACCACGGACAGGCACACATAGCTCCCGGGCGCCGCGCCGCCGTGCGCCAGGCCGTCATCGCTATCCAGCTCGGCGCGGCGAGTGTGGAGGCGAAGCACGCCGCCGCCGGGCATCGCGTCGCGCGCGTTGGTGACGAGGTTGACGAGGATCTGTTCGAGCGCCGAGGGATCGGCGCGCACGACATCCGGCGCCTCCGCCACCTCGATCTTCAGCTCCACCGTCTCCGGCAGCAGGCGGCGCAGCGCCCGCTTCCGTTCGGTGATAAGGCCGGCGAGATCCACCGGCTGGAGCGCCAGCATCTGGCGCCGGCTGAAGCCCAGGAGCTGGTTGATGACCGTCGCGCCCCGGGTGCCCGCGGCCCGGAGGTCGCTGAGCAGCGCGCGCTGCTCCGTCGCCGTCTGCGGGAACGTAGCCTCCAGGAACTCCGCGTTCGCCAGCACGACCGTCAGGTGATTGTTCAGCTCGTGCGCCAGCCCGCCGGTGAGCTGGCCGATCGACTCCAGCTTCTGCGCCAACTGGAGCTTCGCCTCCAATCGCCGTTGACGGGTCACGTCCTGGGCGATCATCTCGAAGCTGGCCGACGCCTCGCCGTCACCGGCCAGCCTTCGGCCGCTCAACCGCACGACGATGGGGCTGCCGTCCCGCTTCAACCACTCCACTTCCACCGCTTCGATGATTCGCTGACTGCGATGCAACTCGACGAGCCGCGCGCGCTCGACCGGATCGCGGTAGAGGTCGCGTCCCATGTCCAGCGCCAGGACTTCCTCCGCCGAGGCATAGCCCAGCAGCGTCACCACCGCGGGGTTCACCGCGAGGAACCTGCCGTCCTCGCTCGAGCGGTAGATGCCGTACGGGGCGCCGTCCACCAGCGACCGGTAGCTCTCCTCGGATCGCTTCAGCGCCTCCTCCGCGCGCCGACGGGCCGACACGTCCCGGAGAATCACGGCAAGGATCGTCCGCCCCTCCTGCCACACCCGGGACACGGACGCCTCGGCGGGGAACTCGGTGCCGTCGCGCCGTCGCCCGGCAATAGCTTGGCGCGACGCCATCATCCGAGCCGTGTCCGGACCAGCCGCGAACTGCCGCATGAGCTCGCGGTGCGAAGCGACCGCCTTCGCCGGAAGCAGCAGATCCAACGGCCGGCCCACGACTTCCTCGGCGCGATAACCGAAGATCTGCTCGGCACCACGGTTGAAGAAACAGATGAGCTGCGACTCGTCCACCGCGATGATCGCGTCCGCGGCGATGGCGAGGATGCCGTGCAGCCAGGCCGGCGCCGCGGCGGTCGCCGGCGGGGGAGGACCGCCTAAATGGCTCACGTGACCGCCGATGCAGCTGGCTGGAGCCTCACGTCATCCAGTGTGGAACGGGTCATAACCATTGTCGCCCGAGAAGCGTTGTCCCAGTGTGGACAGCGTACCGCTGAAGTCGGCCACGTTCAGCTTCCGCCGCTCGACTTCCACGACCCGTTGCTTCACATCGTCGAGGGCGGCACGCGTCTCGGTGACGAGCGTATCGACCCGGCGGCCAAGCTGCGAGACCATCTGCTCCAATAGCTGGGTGACCCGCTCGGTATGCTCCTGCTGGCGGCGCGACATCTCTTCGTGCACCGCGGTGATCCGGTGCGATACCTCCTCCATCTGTTCCGCGGCGCGGCGCTCGGCGTCGGCGAGTTGCGCCGCCGCGGCGCCCAGACCGTTGGTCATCTTCTCCTCGAGACGTCCGACGTCCCCGCTCAACAGGATGTGTCGGATGGCGTCGAGGTCGTGCGATGCCGATCCTTCGAGTTGGTTCACGGTGCGTGCTCCGCCTGGTGAAGGTCCACTGCCACGGTGCGATCGGTTGGCCGCGGGGGCGTCCCGCCGGAGACCGCGAGCCGCAGTGGCGGTGTGCCGCGCGGGTGCGATCCGGCCACGGCGGTCCACAGCGCGTCGCGCAGGCGCGCCTCCAGGAGGCGCTGCGCCGCCCGAGCCTGCTCGAGCTCGCTCAAGTCCCGCAGCGCCACGATGAAGATCCGGCGCTCGGCGAGTTGCGCCGCTCCGACCACCACGTCGACAGGGAAGGTCTCGCCATCCACCCGCCGGCCGGTCGCGGTGCCGCGGATGCCCTCGAAACGGTGAAAGGCCGCCTGGATCGCGGTGGTGACGTCCAGACCGGTCGCACCCGGCTCCACCGGCGGAAGCAGGTCCACGAGCTTGGCGCGGATCAGTCCCCCCAAAGCACTCCCGAAGAGTGCATCCGCGGCGTCGCTCGCCGACTCCACGCGGCAGAACTCGTCGAGCGTCAGGATGGCGTCGGTCGTCGTTTCGACGATCGCCAGGCTCAGCGCTTCCAAGTCGCGGCGCTCCCGATCCGCTCGACGCCGCTCCAACACCATACCCATGTAAACCGCTACGCCGGCCACCAACGCAGCATCCTGCGTTGAGAACGTGCGTGGCTCCCTGGTGTAGACAGCGATCGTGCCGCGCGGACCGTCGCAACCGGGAATGGCCGCGGAGATGCCGCTCGCCACACCGTGCTCGATCAGCAGCGGAGGCGCGGTGAACCGCGTTTCCATCAGCAGCGCCTCGACCACCACGGGCCCGAGGGCGCGCAACACGTGCGCGTTCAGCCCGTCACCTCGCGCCGCGAGCGTGAGGCGGCCGACACATCCCTGCCGCCATCCCAGGCCCGCCGTCATCCGCAGCTCGTCGCGCGAGCCCTCGAACTCGAAAACCGCGCCCAACTCTGCATCGAGGTGCTCCGCCACGAGTGCCATGCCCTCATCCAACAGAGCCCGGACGTCGGCGCTTGTGACCACCCGACGCCCAAACGCCACCAACGCCGCCTGGCGTCGCGCCTCCCGGGTTCTCTCGGCGACGGTCGAAGCGTGCTCGGCTTTCAGCGCGTCGCGCTCCGCCACGACGGCCGAGAGCGCGTCCTCCCTGGCGCGCAGCGTGGCTGTCAGACGGCTCCGCTCGGACGCGTCCACACAGGCCGTCTCTGCGCTCTGGGCCCGCACGACCGCTAGCCGCGCCCACAACTCCACCTCCCGGGCTTCGGCGGACGCCACCTTCTCGTCGCGACGGGCGTCCGCCTCGGCGTGCGCGGCCTCGAGCGCTCGCACGGTCGCCGCGCCGGCCGCCGCTACGGACCCGGTTCTGGCTTCCGCTTCCGCGAGAAGGCGCCCCGAGGTGCGATCGGCCGTGCGTCGCATGGCGAGCGCAACCGCACCCACGAGCGTGCCGGCGACCACGGCAGCAATCCAGACATCGAGCGGGGGTTGCGGGAACATGGTCCTCGACCAAGCACGTTTCGGGCCAACGGTCGTCACGCTCGAACCGCGGCTGGCACAAGGGGATAAACGGCCTCATCCGCGCGGCTCGCGCTGGCCGTGCGGCAACTCCTGCCGCATTGCGTTCCGGCAAGCCGACGCTCTCTTGGCACCGCGGCTTGAATGGTCGCTATGGGTAACTGTGTGAAGAAAAGGGGCAGGCCAGCGACCGTTCGACTACGCTCGCTAGTTCTTCCAGGCTCTATTCAGAAAGTCCGCGCACAACCCATCTTCGAGGAAGGCCTCCACCGCCTGCGCGGTCGCCACCCGGTCCACCCCCCACAGGCTCACGCGCTTGGTCTCGCCGTCCCAGGAGCCCTGCACGAAGACGCGGTCGTCGCGCTGCACCAGCATGGGCAGCTCCTGGAGCAGCGCCGCCGCGACCGCGTTCACGCCCGGCCCGCCCACCACGACGGTCGGACACAAGTGGAAGATGCGGTTGTCCGCATACCAGCGGTCGGAGACCACGGCCGCCCCGCGGAAGGCCTTCCCCGCCCCGATCCGGTCGATCTCGCCTTT
>Ga0315281_10001815_pt1 | contig 31663 bp, 25 predicted proteins | sample YL17G07_0_MG_FD_204540 | JGI IMG/M metagenome (GOLD analysis project Ga0315281, IMG submission 204540) | Sediment microbial communities from Yellowstone Lake, YNP, Wyoming, USA - YL17G07_0 | ecosystem: Environmental > Aquatic > Freshwater > Lake > Sediment | place: USA: Wyoming | collected...
GCCCATGCAAGGCCCGAGTGCGCCTCGTGCGACTGTCGGGTTGCCTGCGGGGGCTGCTGCCTGGACTGGGCGCGCAAGGACCCGCTGGGGGACGGCTACTTCAGCCCGACGGAATGCGCATACAGGCAGGGGCTGGTCAAGGCGGTCAGAGGATTCATGGAACACGTCAAGGGAAGGCCTCCCGTGATGGAGGCGCTTCAGAAGCGATTCACCCTGTGCAATCAGGAATGGCAACCGAAAACGAAAGGAGAATGAAGGATGTTCAAGGTGCTGAACGCAAAGTGCGAGTGCCGGTTTCAGACGCGGCCCACGGAACCGAAGGTCGAGGTCGTGAAACTGCCGGGCCACACCGTCCTCTATGACACCAATAGCATGGCGGCGGTGGAGGTGGACGAGCAGACGGCCCAGGATGTGGCCGCCGGCAAGGCGGACATTTCCTTGCCCGGTCAGCTGAATTTCGGGAGCAAACCGCAGTTCCCGTTTTACGAGCAGAGCGAGGTGCGCTACGTCGTCCTGGAGGCGACGCACGCCTGCAACCTCGCCTGCGTCTACTGTTTCGTTCGGAACTACTATCCCGACCAGGGCGGGATGATGACGATGGAGACGGCGCGCCGGGCGATTGACATGATCTCGCCCAAGAGCGCGCTCTCGGTGGGCTTCTTTGGCGGCGAGCCGCTCCTGAACTGGGGTCTTATCCAGCAGGTGACGGCGTATGTCGCTGACCTGGCCGCCAAACGCGGTGTCGGGAAAAGCCTTCACGTCACCACGAACGCCATCCTTCTAGACGATGAGAAAATCAAGTTCCTGGACGATAACGGCTTTTCGCTCATCGTCAGTCTCGACGGGCCGGAGGAATTGCACAACCAGATGCGCCCGGCCAAGGATTCCTCGGTCAACAGCCAGCAGGCGACGCTGGCCAACCTGCGGAAGTTCAAGGAGACAAAGCAGCTCAAGAACCGGACGACCCTGCGCAGCACGTACACCGGCATCGGCGCAAACCTCGTGGCGCGCCTGCAATACCTCAATGCGCTGATCGAGGAGGGGTGTGCCAGCTACGCCAGCGTGGAACCGTGCAGCCTGAACGAAACGGCCTGCCTGCGCCTCCCGGACGGGCATCCGCTGAGCATCACACCCGCACACTATGACGCGCTGACGGCCGAGTACCACGCCGCCGCCGAGTGGTACGTCGCGCAGGTGCGCGCCGGCAAGCGGCCATCGTTCCATCATTGCATGATGCCGATGCAGCGCATCCTCTACACCCAGCACGCCGCCTCGGAGTGCGGGGCCGGGTGCGGCTACATGGCCGTGGACCCGACCGGGCAGATTTACGGCTGTCACCGTGAGAGCAAGTCGCTCATCGGGCATCTGGATACCGGCGTGGACGAGGAATTGCGCGCCAAGTGGAAGGACAACCGTATCTACGCACGGCCCGATTGCATGGCCTGCCCGATCAAGTACGTCTGCGGCGGCGGCTGCCGCCTGGACAGTCTGGAACGCCACGGCGACATCCATAAGCCCGACCCGACCGGCTGCTTCCTGCGCCGGCGGATGTTTGATGAGGCGCTCTGGATCATGTGCGAGCTGGGACCGGAAACGCTTCAGACGATCATCCGTAACCCGCGAGAGAACCGGCGCGTACTGCCGGGCCGCAAACTGAACCGCCCGCGCGACCTGTCCGTCGTGACTGCGAGGAAAACCGAAGGGAAGGTGACCGTATGAACGTCCGTATCCTGAGAGAAGCCGGGGGCCTCGGCGACGTGCTCTGCACGTTGCCCGTCGCCCGCGCCGTAAAGGAGAAGTGGCCGGAGGCGAAGGTGTACTACTTCGGCCTGGAAGATTACCGCGACGTGGCAGAACATTCCCCGGACGTGGACGTCTTCATTCCGGTGACGATGGAGGAACGGCGCGACCGCGACACGGAACCGGACCCGAAGGTTTACCCATACCTCGCCGCGCCGGACCTGCCGGCCTTCGATATGACGATTGACCTGTGGTGTCCTGCGTTCCGGTACGAGAAGGAAAAGGGCCACGCACTCGACCGCAGCCGGATTGAGTCCTTCTGTGCCGCAGCCGGACTCACGCCGTCCGACTACCTGCCCCGATACGTCATGAAGGATGAAGAACGTGCCTGGGCGCGTGGGTGGATCGAGGCGCAGAAACCCGGCGCCGGCGATAAGACAATTGTCGTCGGGCTGGCGCCGTTCTGCACGAACAATAACCGGCGCGACTGGCCCGCACAGAACTGGATTGACCTTTCCAACACGCTTCAGAAACAGGGCGCGACGGTGCTCGTCTTCCACACCTACGCCGCGAAGGTCAAGGACATCCCCGGTCGCAAAGTGACCGGCATGCCCATCGCTCGGTTCGCCGCGATCCTGGCCGAGTGCAACTGCCTCGTGACGCCCGATTCCGGCGGCCTTCATCTTGCCGCCGCCGTCGGCGTCCCCGCCATCGGACTCTTCGGCTCCACGCACGGCACCCAGATTGCCAAACACTACCCCTTGCACAAGGTCATCTGGCCAAAGGATGCCGCGCGCAAGCAGAAGTGCGACGCGCCATGCATGGGATTCCAGTGGGCCGGTTGCGATGAGAAGTGCCATGTGAACGGCTGCGAAATCCTCAGCAAAGTCACCGTGCAAGAAGTGCTGGAGGCGGTCGGGAAGAGGGCAAACGACCGATAACGGAAAGATCATATTCGGCGGCGCCGGGAATTCAACCGGAATGGACTTGAGTTCCGCTGGCATCCTGAGGCTCTATGTCACCCCAACACGGGGTCAACAATGGAGACTCGAGAATGAAGACAGCGCAGATTCCGTTCGACGTGCCGCCAAAGAGAAAACGGCGCCGACACACACAGTCTGCTCGTGTTTCTCGATGCCTGGCAGTGGAACATGTTTCGTACAACCTCGATGGCGGCAGTTCAGCAACCTGCCCGCTTATTCGTTTGAAGGGCCGTTGGCTCGCCCGCGCCGGGTTTACGGTCGGCTCGCGCGTAGTAGTGACGGTGCATCGGGGGCGTCTGACAATCAGGCCGTTGAAATAGCCGATGGAGGAGACATGGAAAAGGTCAAAGTGCCGAAAGACGTGTTCGAGGGAATCACCGCCGTGCGCGATTCGGGCCTCACGAACATGATGGACGTGCCAGCGGTCGCGCGCTTGGCGCAGGGGATGGGATACGACGAGGCCGCCCAGTGGGTGAGGTCAAATCGCAAGAGCTACGCGGAGGGATTCTTCCACGGATTTGAAGCCGTGGAGACGGAATCTTGACAATTTCCCGCCTATATGCAACTATATGCGCCATGACCGAAACAGCCGTCGAACAGAAACGACTCTCGACAGCGGACGTGGCGCACAAGGCCAGCGTCCACCGGGACACTCTGCTTCGGTGGTTGAGGAAGGGGCACGTCCCGGAGCCCAAACGCGACCGGCACGGTTGGCGAGTCTTCACACCGGAAGAAGCCGACGCCGTCGCCGCGTTCGCCGCCGAGGAGGAAGCGCCGTACCGTTCGCAGAGCGGCGTTGAACGCCTCGACAACGGCCCGGAGGTCGCCCGGCTGAAGGGCATCGACTGGGACTTCGCGGATGCAAGCACGTCTTACCTGACGCACAGCATCCACCCCTATCCTGCGAAGTTCATTCCGCAGATTCCCAACGCCCTCATCCAGGAATTGTCCTCTGTGGGCGAGACGGTCGCCGACATCTTCTGCGGCAGCGGGACGACCCTCGTCGAGGCGTTGCTCCTGAAGCGGCAGGCCGTGGGAATCGACGCCAACCCGCTGGCCTGCCTTATTAGCGAGGCGAAGACCACCCGCCTGGAGGCGCCGGACGGGGAGCAGCTCCTGGCTCTTGCGGCGCGGTCGGCCGAGATGGGAAGGTCATTAAGCTCAATGGGCAAGAGTTCCCTGTTCGGACAACCGGCCTTCGCCTCGTCCGGCTGGCGGCCTGATGACAAGGCGCTGTCGTTCTGGTTCGACGATTTCATCGCGGAAGAGCTGGCCGAAATCCGTTCCTGGTGCGACGGCCTGCCGGGCGAACCTGCCCGCAAGGTCGCGCTTGCCGCGTTCTCATCCATCGTGGTCGCCGTCTCGCGCCAGGATTCGGACACCCGCTACGTGCGTCGGGACAAGCATCTGCAACGCGGCGACGCGTTCTCCCGCTTCACCAGGGCGCTTGAAGATGCGGCGCGCGCGTCGATGGAACTCGGCAAACTCCTGGAGCCGCGTTTCGGCTGCACGATCCTGTGCGAGAACGTCCTGAAGCGACCGTCCGTTGACAAGCTGCAGCTTGTGGTGTGCTCTCCCCCTTACCCGAATGCGTACAGCTACCACCTGTACCACATGACGCGCATGCTCTGGCTCGGCATGGACCAGCCGACATTCAAGAAGGTCGAGATCGGAAGCCACCGAAAGTACAGCCGGAAAGGCCCCAACGGCGCGACGGAAGAAACCTTCCGGAGCGAGATGGGGCTTATCTTCGACTGGCTGCGGGACGCGCTCGATGAAGGGCGATTCGCGTGCTTCGTCGTCGGGAACTCCCGAATCAAGGGGCGCACGGTGGACAACGCGAACCTACTGGCGAGCGCGGCTTCCGAGCACGGCTTTTCGGAGGTCGCTCGGATTCCGCGCCGGATGCAGGATTCCAAGAAGTCCTTCAACCCGGCCATCGGGAAGATCAAGACCGAACAGATACTCATTCTCAGGAACACGAATAGAAAGGGCGCGCATGCCTAACCTGACATGCCGGATGAAGCCCTACATTCAACCGTTCGAGGAACGGCTGGCCCTCGCGGAATTGCGCTCCCTGACGCGGCAGGCGCCGACCCGTCTCACCGGAAGCCCCGAAAGGCGTCTCTGCTTCAGCGTGGCCGCGCCTCTCCCCGCATCGCAGCTCGCGCAACGACTGGCCTACTGGGAATGCGTGACCGGCAAGGAGAGCGCGTACACCACGCAGGTACTGCGGGAGGCGACGGTGAACGTCGTTCGCAACGGTCTGCCGACCGACGAGATCGCGCGACTCCTTCCTTTTAACGGGACGGTCCCCCTGCCGAACCGGCGCTGCCTTCGCTACGGGACACACGGAATCCATGAGTATCGGGGGAAGTTCTTCCCGCAACTTGTAAAGGCGCTGGTTAACATCGCCGATGTCCCGCGAAAGGGCGGCGTCGTGGCGGACCCGATGTGCGGCAGTGGAACCACGCTGGTCGAGGGGGTCTTGGCCGGCCACTCCTGCCTGGGGCTGGACATGAACCCACTGTCGACGTTCATGTCCAAGACGAAGTGCGCGCTTCTGCGGGTTGATCCGCGCGAGTTGAGCCGCGCCTATGAACTCGTGCGGAAGAGCCTTCTGTCGCCGGAACTGGCCGGGCGGAAACAAGACCTGCGCTACCTCCAGTCCCTGCCGCGCGCAGACCAGGCGTACCTGCGGAAGTGGTTTTCTGGGCAAGTGCTTCTCGACCTGGACACCGTCGCGCAGAGGATATCGGCGGTTGCCGAAGGCCCGATCCGGGACTTCATGTGGATCGCCATGAGCAACATCCTGCGACGGGTATCCTGGCAGAAGGAAGACGACCTGCGCGTCCGCAAGGAAGTGCGGACGGACGTGGAAATCGACCCGATCAAGGAGTTCCTGGAGGAACTGGGCCGCTCGGTGCGAACCGTACTCGCGTTCCTCTATCAGAACGAAGGCGCGGTCGCCGGTTCGCATGTCGTCCAGGAAGGGGACGCGAGGCGGATCGCCGAAGTCTGGCCTAAGCATCTCGGCAAGTGCGACGCGGTCATCACGTCGCCGCCCTATGCCACGGCGCTGCCCTATCTGGACACCGACAGGCTCAGCTTGATCTACCTGCGGCTGCTGAGCCGCGCGCGGCACCGGGAGCACGACCTGGGAATGATCGGCAACCGCGAAGTCACCAACGGATGGCGGAAGGCGTATTGGACCCGGTTCGCCCAGGAGAAGAAGTCCCTGCCCAAGGCCGTCGTGGCCCTCATCGAGCGCATTGACAAACTGAACGCCGATGCGGACGTGGGCTTCCGCAGGCGAAACCTGCCTGCGCTCCTTGCGAAGTACTTCTTCGACATGCGCGAGGTGCTGGCCGGCGTCGCCCAATTGCTGAAGCCGGGACGACCGGCGTATGTGGTGGTCGGCAACAACCACACGGTCGCGGGGGGAATACGGGTGGAAATTCAGACCGCCGAACTGCTGAGTGAGATCGCCGATTCCGTAGGACTACGCCCGCGCGAGCACGTGCCTATGGAGATGTTGCAGTCAAGAGACATCTTCAAACGCAACGCCGTCGCCTCCGAAACCGTGCTGTTCCTCGAACGCAAGCCTCAGAAGTAGCCCCATCGTTTCCGCGAGTTCGGCGTCGTCTCAGTGCATCGCGCCAGATGGTCGTCGTAGCCTGGCGCGCCGCGCCGGATGACTTCCACCTTGTATGCCGCTTCAGTCCGGCCTGAAACCTTCGCAATCTTCAGGATGTCCCCGACCCTGCCGGAGCTGCGAAGCGCCTCGTTTCGCAGCCGGAAGTCGTGCTTCGCCGGCCACGTCATCATGTTGACACGGATGACCTCGCCATTAAGGTCCATCGGCACGCCAGCCCTGTCGAACTTGCCCGCCCGGCGCGCGTCTTCGGTAAACAGATCGGGCCAGCCCCAGAATCCAGGCTCGGCATCCCTGGCGCGCAACGGGACGAACACCTCCGGCGAACGCCGGGATGTCCCGGTCGTGGTTTGCCCGACGCCCACGTCCGTTCTCTGCAAGGTCATGACAAATGCGCGACGCAAGGCAGAGTGCGTAGGAGAAGCGGTTCCAGCGGCCCGGACGCGCACAATGCGAGCGCGCGCGGCGCGCGGAAACGCTGGCGGGCGCGGCGGATTGACCCGCCTGAAGAGCGCCGAAGCTCCCCGTCTCGTTTCACGAGCGGCTGCAGCGCCTTCCGTCTTTTCGTCACCGGCTGCTCTTGCTTCCTCGAGGACGTATCCGGCGGTGCATAGTTCGTCGAGAAACTCCGGGGTGAGCCTTCGACACGTGCCCGATGTCTCGTCCAGCCAACCCGCGAAGGCCCGGTCAACGTCTGCCATAACCCGTTTGTCGTCTTCATTCCCCAAGTCGAGGGGGCGGGCGAGCGACGCCTCGCAGTTCGTGAAGAGGCCGCCTTCGGTAAGGTTCCCGGAGCCGACCACGACGAGGGCCTCGCGTGGATTCCTGAAGACGTAGATCTTGGGATGAAATGTGGAGGGCGCCTCGTTGTGGAAAACCCAGACTTCGCCCCGGTCGTCGAGGCAGGCCAGCAAGTCGGCCAGCCCTTCCCGCGACGTCCCGCACAAGTCAACACCGACGACCAGACGCACAAGGCCGCGCTCCGAAAAGGCGCGTAGTGCGCCGGCAAGGTGTCGCACGCCAGAGCGCTTGGCGAACGCAACGGCACCCAGGAACTCCTCCCACCGCCCATCCATGAGGTTGCGGTTCAGGAAGTCCCCGAGGCGATCACCCTGTCCCGGCTGCACGATCAGCATCGGCCACCTGTGTTCTCAAAACGCATGTTCCGTCTGACAAAAGCCTTATAGCATATCGCCTTCTGCCGCACAATCTGTTCCACTGCGGGATTGCCCTCGCCTTCCCACAACCGACTTCCGGGGACCTCACGGCCCGTAAGTTACCCATCAGCGTCTTGACAGCAACTGCAAATATCTGTTAACTATCCCCATGAGTTGCGTCTCTCCAGCGGACAGTCGTTTTTGAGGACTGACAATGTCAGACCCAGGTGGTACGGTCTTCACCATCGGTGAGCTTGCCGCGTACTTGAAGATATCGAAGTCAACGCTCTACAAGCTCGCGCAAGAAGGAAACCTGCCTGGCGTAAAGGTGGGTCGGCACTGGCGTTTTCACAGGGAAGCCGTGGACGATTGGCTAAAGACGAGACCGGCCAAACGGTGAAGGCGGAATGTCAATGAGCGAAGCGGATACATGCAGACGGCACATGGCGCCAGAGCGCCTGTCGTCGGGTTGGGACAACGCCCCCCATCGCATCAACGAGCAGATCACGTTCGCGGATGGCCGAATCGTCCTTGCGGCTCGCACAGTTGTGCGGCGGCCAGACAAGCGTGCCGACTTCACGCACCTCGCTATTCCAGTTCCGGTGGGGGAACGCCATGAGTGAGTATTCGAGTTCGGGCTATACTCTTTCGAGAGCGGAGCAAGCACGGCTAGAGCGCGAACGCCAGGAGCGCCTTGAGGAGGAACGAAAGCGTCAGGAAGAAGAACGGAAGCGCCAACTTGAACTCATGCGTCAAAGGATGATTGCCGAGGAGAGGGAGCGCGTCGCCTGGGCGTCTCACTTTTCGGAGAACATGCGCGAGTACAGGCTCGCAGTCTTGACGGACAGGATAAACGCAATCCAGCAGACGACGGCAACCCGCCCTGGTGGTGCCGAGCATGGCCGGAAGGCGGCTCGTGCCTGCGCCGGATTGCTGAAGCGACTACGCTCGGCAGACATTGAACAAATGGATAAGTTGGAAACTGAGATAGGCCAACTTCAGCAGGACTATCTTCCCACGTCTTCAAACACAACGTTGACGGGTACGGGGGACGTACTATCCGACAAACGCGCCAAGCGCCAGGAAGCGCAACAACTTCTGTCCCGCGTCTCAACGTGCATCGCCGTTCTTCCTCAGGAACTGCGAGAGACCTATCATGACCAAGTAGATCGCATTACCCAAGCCCTGGAATTGGCCGACCGCGAGAAAGAAACAGACCTTACGCTCCACAGCGAGAGCCTGCGATGGGCCGAGATGGAACTCTTGCACATCGGCAGGCAGTTTGAAGCCAGGCGTAAGCTGACGCAAAAACGGCTCGTCCGGTCACGTGAGGCAATCAATGGATTCATCGTGCGCATGAAGACCGCTCAAACGCTGGCGGTCCTTCCCGAACAGCGAGAGAAGGCAGGTTTACTGGCTCAACAACTGGAACAACTCTATCAGCAGGGCAACCCAGACGTTGTGGACAGGGAACTTGCCACGATCCGAGGCGCCGTAAATGATCTATGGAAGGACTGCGAAGATGTCCGGAAGAAGGACCAGGAACGAGCTGCGGTTCGCGCGATTGTAGAAGAGACTCTCGCTGAGATGGGATACGAGGTCATTCCGCTCCTTGAAGTTCCAACACCACCTCGCGGTCACTCTACGCGCACACAGTTCAAGACCACTGACAGTGAAGCAGTAGAGGTCTCTCTTGGACTCGACGAGTCCGTTCAATTCCAGTTTCAACATCTTGTGCACGAAGGCGACCGCTCAGGAACTGAGGCAGAGAAAGAAGCTCTTGTCACGAAGTGCGGGCGATGGTGTAGGGACCATGATGAGTTGATAAAGCGACTACGCCCAAAAGGCGTTGTTCTTGATCCGCGATGGCGTGTAGCCCCCGGAGAACGGGAGATCAGGAGCGTGTGCCTTCCGGCTGAAGCGGCCGAACCGCCTGAGAAAATGAAACGTTTGCGCAGACGACGTGAAGAACAAAGGAGAGCCACGGAATGAGCGAAGACCAAGACCGGTTTCCCGAATGGGTTCGTGAACTGAAACGGTATCTGGCAACCAACACTCTATTCTGTCTTCATGGGAATATTCACGACAAGTTCCCCTGCACTATTCGGGAATCCAGCTCAGGCCAGACGATCAATACACGTCTATATTTGCAGAAGCTCCTCCCGCAATTCTTCTGTCACTGCGGGTATCGCATCATTGGCTCTTATGACATTGCTGACGGACTAGTCTTTGAGACCACAGAACAGCGTTCGGTCTTTAACGACCTTGTACGTGGTCGACACAAGGAACCCGGTCAGGGCCGTGCTCCGGCACAAAAGGACGCCCGACCAGGAGCGGGAAAGGATGAGTCCACGCCGATCACAGATTCGAATGAGGCGATGGATGCGATCAGACAAGCATTGAGGAACCAGAGCACGCCGTGTGTCTTCATTCTGGAGCATGCCTCACTCTTGACGAGTAGACCGGATGAACTGGTCGAAGAAGAAAGAAAGCTTTTCTTGAAAATACTGAAATGTGCTCAGGAGGCAGCGCCCGTTCACACCGGTACAGAGTCGCTTAACAACATCCTTGTCCTGATCTCAGAGAGGCTTAACGCCGTTCCAGCGTGGCTCTACGTTAATAACCCGTTGTGCAAGACGCTCGCGATTGATCGTCCGAGCGACAAGGAACGCAAGCGTGATGTTGAGCAGAGTTTCGACCGTCTATTCGAAGCTAAAGGTTGCCCTGAGGCCGACAGGCCAGCGGTTGTCGACCTTTATGCCGATCTGACTCATGGCATGATGTTTCGTGACTTGGAAAGCATCGTCCGGCTGTCCAAGAGTGAGTGCATCCCCGCCAGGAAGCCGAAAGACGCAGTGGAGATGTTCAAGTTTGGCGTCAAGAAGAGTCCGTGGGACGAGATACTGGAATCGAGTACGAGTGGTACGGTGAAGAACCCCAAGCGGCAGAAATTGGAAAATGCTGAGGCTATTCTCTCCGAGCGTGTGAAGGGACAAGCTACAGCAATTCGCGCCGCAGTAGATATCATCAAACGCGCTACGCAAGGTCTGTCAGGCGTCCAACATTCTTCCAAGGGTCACAGACCCAAAGGAGTATTGCTATTTGCGGGTCCAACGGGCGTGGGCAAGACCGAGCTGGCCAAGGCGTTGGCAGAGCTACTGTTCGGCGACGAGAATGCCTGCATCCGTTTCGATATGAGCGAGTATGGACAGCCGCATTCAGACCAAAGGTTCTTCGGGGCTCCGCCTGGATACGTAGGTTATGAGGCGGGTGGCGAACTGACGAACAAGGTCAAGGCGAATCCCTTTGCTGTGCTTCTATTTGACGAGATTGAGAAGGCACATCCGAGTATTCTTGATAAGTTTCTTCAGATCCTGGAAGACGGAAGGCTGACAAGCGGTCAGGGCGAAACAGTCTATTTCTCCGAGACCATCATAATCTTCACAAGCAACAAAGGAATCTATAAGAAGGTGCCTCTCCCGAATGGGCGCGACGTGCAGCTAGTCCCGAACATACGACCGTTCGCGTGGCGCTGCGCGAAGTGCGGCAAGTATCACTTTGTCGAGGACAAACCGGAATCGTGCGAGAAATGTGGCAAGGAAGACCTGGCCAAAGAAGAGACTCCTTACGAGGAGATTCGTGGCAGAGTCCTGAAATCCCTCGAAGAGTACTTCAAGGAGGAACTTGGGAGGCCAGAGTTGTTCAATCGCTTTGGGAACAACTTCGTCGTCTTTGACTACATCAGAAAAGACATCATGGGGCAGATCATTGAGAAGATGCTAATGGCAATCTCACGTGAACTGCAAGCCAAGCGTAACATAGAAGCTGATTTCTCTCGCATTCAGGAGTTTCTCCTGCAAAAGGCCGAGGCAAACATGGAACTCGGCGGACGTGGTATTGGGAACATGATCGAAACATGCCTCATCAATCCTTTTGCACGAAGACTCTTTGATGAGAGCGTTCCTTTTGGCGCGACGGTTGTTGTCACCGGGATCGTAGAAGTGCAGCATGGTTCTTCTATGACGTACAATGTGGAATGGAAGTTAGGGAAACAGACGGGATGAGGCTTTACGTCGAGACAATTTCTCCCTTCGTGAGCAACTTAGGACCCGGCAAGCGCATAGGCATCTGGGTTCAGGGATGTTCACTGCACTGTCCCGGCTGCATCAGTCCTGAATTAGCCGAACGCAAAGCCTCCTCTGCTCGGGAAGTCGACAACATCGCCCACGAAATATCGGAGCTTGCGCATGGCCACGATGGAATAACAATTAGCGGAGGCGAGCCGTTTGAACAGGCTGGCCCTCTGGCGCGACTGGTGCGATTGGTCCGGCAGACAACTAACCTGGATATTCTGGTCTATTCCGGCTATTCCATCGAGGACATCCGAGCTGGCAGTTGCGCCATGAGGTCCCTATTATCTTCGATAGATATCTTGATTGACGGGCGTTTTGAGGTGGAGACGCCAAACACGAAAGTGTGGCGCGGATCGGATAATCAGAGGATGCATCTGCTAACTGCACGTGCGCAGCAGTACGCAAGGTATGCTGACGCGCGATACCGTGGGCGGCGTCCCGTTCATGTTGAGACGACGCGTGAAGGGAAGTTGCGTATTATCGGAATCCCTTCGCGGGGATTTGTGCATTCCTTGCAGAAGAAGATTATCGCGCATGGGCTGAAGCTGTAGGATCGCCATTGGACTCGCGCGTCTGGCCTCGGCACCAAAGGTTCGCAGTCGGTTTGTGCATGAAAGGGCTTCGGCGTGGATAGAAAGATTAAGAAGTGCCCGCAATGCGGACACAACAACAACTGGTTGTCGGACGTGTGCGCAAACTGCTCCACGTCCCTTGAGAATGTGGCGGTAGTTGCCCTTGATGAGGAAATCTCGAAGCAATCCGGTGTCGTCGGAAAAGATGAGGCAAAGGCACCGGACGTTGCCCAGAGAACGGCAGAAACATTTCGCCTCTCGTCGGCGTCTGCCCAACTGGAATCCATGAATCCATCTGGCCTACGCTTCACTCTCTCCGGCACAGCCGTCCTGGGACGTGGGGCAGATATAGACCTAACGTGTTTGCCCGAAAGCACCGCGATCTCGCGGCGACACTCCAAGGTTACACTTGAGACCGGCAAATGGTACATCGAAGACCTTGATTCGGCCAACGGCACGTTCGTGAACGGAATGAAGCTCCAGCCGAATCTACGCCACGAGATCGAGTCCGGCACGAAGATTGCTCTCGGAAATGTTCATTTCATCTTCAAGGTGAGCTAATGAGCAAGATTGTGATTAGCGCAGCGAGCGACACGGGCACTGTGAGGGCGAACAACGAAGACTGCTTGCTGGTTGCGGGCATGGTTGAACGCGATGGGCCGATCCACTTGGAAATATCCACGGATTCTCTTTTCTTCACCCGATATGGGCTGCTGTGTGCGGTGGCAGACGGTATGGGGGCGCACGCCGGAGGAGAATTTGCCAGCCGATATGTCATGGAAAGACTTGTGCGGGACGCACTGCACATCCCGCTCGCTTCTGGCGAAGAGACTGCACGGGCATTCCTGCGGAACACAATCTTGGCGGTTCATAAAGAGTTGAACGACCAGGGCGAGCTGAACCCGAGCCTGGCGGGAATGGGGAGCACACTTACGGGAGTTCTCTTGTCGCCAGCGCATAATTTCTTCTTCCATGTGGGCGACAGTCGGCTCTACCGTTTCCGAGAGGGGTTGCTTCAGAGGGTAACAAGAGACCATTCTCCCAATGAGCTTCTGGCAGAAGACGAGAGCGCTCAGCGCAAGACGGGTGGACTTGTGAATAGTGTCGGAGGAGGGGCTGGCTTCGACTGCCGTCCAGAAATCGAGAACGGCCTGTCATTTGTGGCGGGTGATACTCTGATGTTGTGCAGTGACGGGTTATCCGACGCCGGCGGGAGAGACCCATTGCGAGACGTCCTCAGGCGCAACAACACGCTTGCCGAGAAAGTCAGGGGCTTGATAACGGCAGCAAGAGAAAGTGGCGCCACAGATAATATAACCGTCGTCGTGATTGAATATCGGGAGGACCCTGTTCATGGCCGATGAAACCAGGCGGCTGGATGGCAAGACCACGCGCCTCTCCGAACAGGCCGCGAAGCGGCTAGATGAGACCAAGCGACTGGATGGCAAGACCACGAGACTTGGAGAACAGGCCACAAAACGAACTACTGACGCACAGCAGTCTCCCGCGCCGCAGAAACCCCCGGCCACCAAACAACTGCTGCCGGAACTTGCTCTCAGCCCCGGAACGCCTCTTCCTGGACACTACGGCCGCTACAGGGTCGTGCGGAGAATTGGAGCAGGTGGAGAGGCAGATGTGTATCTTTGCGAAGTTGATCAACAGCCGGATGTAAAAGTCGCAGTCAAAATATATCGTGATGTCGGCATGAACGTCGAACCTGATGACAAGGTGCTGAAGAAGTTGCGCGGGATGGACCATCCGGACATTCTGAAACTACTCGATTATGGCAGGTACACCGGGAGCCTGGAAGGAAGAATCTTCGAGGTCAGCGAATACGCCGAGGGCGGACACCTGGAAGGACGAAAGTACGATGAAGTATTCCTCACGAAGACGGTGATTCCGCAGTTGGTAAACGCGCTGGCATACCTTCATGACAACGGTATCGTGCATAGAGACATTAACCCGCGAAATCTGTTCTTTAGGAAGACGGACAATCGGGATATTGTACTCGGCGATTTTGGACTCTGTTCCGCTTTGTCCACCGGCTCGTCGCTGAAGTTCTCGAGCCGAAGAGGAGCCACATTCTCCTATTCGGCCCCTGAGTTGGACACGGGCATGATTAGTGGGGTCGAGCATCAAGTGTTCGGAATCGAGGTTGACTACTATGCGTCGGGGATGACGCTGCTGGCGCTGATTCTTGGACGCGATCCTTTTCAGAATCGGGCCCCCGTGCAAATCGTTTTCTGTAAACAGCAAAATGAAGTTCCAATTCCTGAATCGTGTTCGGCACGGTTCAGGTCGTTGCTTTGCGGCTTGCTACATCCGGAGCGGAAAAAGCGATGGGGCCTGAAGCAAATGCGGCAATGGATGAAGGGAGAAGATGTCCCGGTTGCCGAATACGTAAAGCCTGGACCGTCCTTTCACTACGAACTAGGGGGTAAGGCTGCCTACACGCTTCCCGACCTTGCGACATTGCTTCGTGACAATCCAGACAAAGCGAAAGAGCGTTTTATAGAGTCCGACTCCATTGAAAGAGCATTGGAGACATATAACCAAGACCTGGCGGCGTCGGTGCGTCGGCTCAAAAAGGAAGCGCCTTCGCACAACAGCGCGCTTATCGGTCTCGTTCATACGCTCAACCCAGACCTTCCGTACCGCATGCGTATTGGCAAGGAAGCACGCACACCGGAGGAACTGGCGCGTGTCATCGATACTGATCGGACTACATGGGCTGCGGGCAGCGAAGAGATGTTCGATGGAAGCATCATCATGTGGTTGCGAGTCACCAACCAGAGCGCTCGCGTCCAACTCTGGAATCAGGTTGCCAAGCGATATGCGGCCCCTGACCAGAACGATGCCGGATTGGAGCATTTTCTGCATATTCTGAATCCGAAGTTGCCCTTGCCGACTCTCAAAGTGACCCCCACTGTGATTGAGTGGGATGGCATCGAGGGAGGATCGCAGAAGACCGGTAGGCTTGCGATCTCCAATTCTGGGCGTGGGTTTCTGTCTGGCAGCATAGATGTCCCGGAACCCATCAACGGTTTTGCCGTCTCGCCCAATCTCTTTCGGCTCTTTCCCGGCGAAAGTGCCGCCATGTTCCTCTCGCTGGACACGGCTGCACTAGACCGGGGGAGGACGCACAAGACATGGTTGCGGCTGGCGTCGAACGCCGGGAAGGAACTTCGGGTGCCTGTTTCCTTCCGCGCTGTTTTTCCTGCCTTGAGCGTTTTTATCTCTTGTCTTCCTTTTGCTATCGTGGGTGCCGTGCTGGCTTTCCTGTATCGAGCTGCAGTTGGCGGTGACTCGTGGTGGCGGACACCTCTTCCTGACTTTAAGGAACTGTGGCCTCAGTTCGGAGTGTTCATGGTCTTACCTTGTGTAGTGATAATCGCGGTTGTGGCATATCTGTTGCACCGGCGGGCGGCCAGAAGCAGGCATGGCTGAATAATATGTTTTCACAGGATGACTGAACGATGGAAGCTGTGGTCTACTTATTGCTCATATTGGCAGCCTTGGTTATCGCCTTGTACCTCGTTATCGGATTGTGCGGCGGTTTGATTTATGCCGGCCTCATTGGCACAAGATTTCTGGAGTCCCTCCTCCGAGTTGATCCAGATCTCAATGCTGTAGCACTTTGGACCGTTGCGGGCCTTATCGCAGGAGGAGCGATAGGTCTTTACAGAGCGGGGACAAAATACCGGGCGCCACAGCTCAAGCTCATTGCGGTCGCTGCGCCAGCTATCATTTTCACAACTCTCCTATTCGTCGCGCTCTGGAAGGACAACCTGCGAACCATCCCAAGCACGCCGACCCTCCCCGTTCCACATCAACAGGAAAGCATTGACCCACATCGTTCATCAACAATGAGATTGGTGGTCATTCAGGGTCCCCCCAGAGACAATGACCCTCAGTTGGAAGCATTCTATCTACGGTCACAAAATGGCCAGTGGTGGCCCGGTAGAACCGGAGAACCTGAGAGGAGTCTAGGAGAGAACATAGATTCACTATCACGATTTCTTATACAAGCCAACTCGTTCAGAGATCAGACTCACGACTATCATGATTATATAGTGGTAATACCACCGGCAGTCGAGAGAGATATGACAAAGAGAAATATCGGGACTCGTAGTTATGATATTGCCTATGTTGGTCCGAACATGTCTACATTCCATACCTTTGATGGAGGGGTGAGCTGGCGGCAGGCATGTACAACAGACCCATACATTATCAGACTGTCCCACGATTTTGGATTCACCGGTAAACGAGGCGACGATCTAGTCAGGCAGGTCGAGGCTGATTTGAACCCGGTGCCGTCCAAGGTTGCATCGGTTGCAATGGCGTCATACGATTGGGGTACTCCTCCTTTGAAAGCTCCTGCCGCTGGTCGTAACGAGAAACCGAAACTGCACTGGTGGCTAGAGAAGGAGCTGAAGGACAATCCCGCCCTTGCAGGCACACTTGAGGGGATGGCGCAGGCAGTTCAGAGACAGGCGGGCGGGGTCCCCGTTACCATCTATGAATACGCAAAACGGGGCGACAGCCTCTGGGTTGCCGGAGAGGTTTATTCTGGTAGTGGAAAAATGAAGTCGGGAGAAGACTATGCGACGCCACGGGGTTTCATTTGCCACAGTAGCGACGGCGGAAGAAGCTGGGTCCGGCAGTGGCTCTCCGATAACACTCAACCTGAACCCGTTTACGGCATTTACTTCTCCGATGCAGATGAAGGCTGGGGCCTTACCATACAGCGCGTTCTACATACGAAGAATGGGGGCAATTCATGGGAACAGATATTTCGATGTGACGAGTGGTGCGGGGTCGAGGACTTGTTCATCCTCGGCAAGACAGACCTCGTCGTAGCAACCAAGTGGGGGTCGGGTCACTTGTTGTATTCCAGCCGGAACAGGGGGCTTAGTTGGGAAAAGGCAAGCGAACCGGTCGCCCGGGATGATAAGGCACTGGTTGATTTGCTGAATAGCTTCGGGAGCGATGCTCATTACGGCGGAGTGTACTCGCGTGAGGCCCAAGATAAATGACCCAGGTGAATGCAGCCAACCCGTCCGCCGGGAATTCCAGTCTGAAAAGCCTGTGTGATCCCTATCGTCAGGTAATCGACGCGAAGATCGATTAGGGCCTGACGTAACAGGCGACGTTGGCTATGGCGCAATATGGCGCAGGGGCGGCGTGGCAAGCGTTTACCGCAGATTAGGTTCCAGAGACAGCATTGACTCCCAATTTGAGGATGTATCCACAAGCGAAAACAGCAAAGGCCTCCGTGTACCACGGGTTGACTGGCTGCGACACTTTGACATACATCAGAACGCAGAGAATTGCAGCGGAGAGGACAGCCAGCCTGCCCAACAACTTGTCCGGGCCGGCCCTCAGCGCAATGCAAGCTCCGATTAGAAACAAGAATGGGACAGCCAAGTTGAACGCAGAGAAAAGCATATTGGAGGCGGACACAACAGCCATCGCGATGTAGTGCCCACACACGAGTGCGACAAGAGGGTATGCCACGCCGAGTATCCACGGAACGCGAAGCTTTCCACGCAGAAGCATTGATGCAACGGCGCCCACGATCACGCCCAGGAAGCCCAGGAGGCATCTGACAATCCATTGGATTGGAGAAACAAGAAGCGGCGGCCCGTTGAGCGTTGAAAATATCCAGTTAATAACAAGCTGCGTCAGGAAGAATCCGACAAGAAGGATGGTAACTACCCCAATGGTAGCAAAGAGCACGCCTTTCTTGTCGTCGCCCATTGTTTATTGGCCAGTCTGAATGTATCGGTGTGTGGGCATCATCAGCCAATATCGGTAGATACTAAGCCATACGCTTCAAGTCGCTTGCAGAATCGCAGATTGCAAACAAGACGTCTCCGGCCTCCATCGTCGGGAGAGCGGCTGTGGTGGGATTGACGTAAACCCGACCGGACCTTGAGATGGCAATGGGGATGACGTTCGCGTTATTGGCTCTCAACTCACAAATCGCTTTCATAAGGCAAGCGAACGATTGGCCTACGAACCTCGCGGGCACCGGGCAACTGTAAATCTCGTTTGACTGGCGGTCGAAAGTCAGCAGGTCTTCGTAAATCTTAGTCAAGCCAGGGGTGACAACTACCTGCGCTATCATATTCTGTGCGATGTATTTGGGTGAAACGATTTCAACACGTCCATCGCCAAACCCGCCGACGAACCGGGCGAGGTCAACTGCTTCTGGCTCAAGTATTTCCGCGACGATAGCCACAGGGTTGCCTGCCTCCTCGCAGAGTTTCTTGACTGCCAAGATAGTGAGAACGGTATCGGAGTCAGCCGTGTGCGGCGATGGCTCCGTGTCGTCCGCAAGCACAAGAACTGAACGAGCGCGGTGAACGCTGGCTCTCCGCAGCAGGGATTCGGTGACCGATTTGTCGCTGATGTGCTGAATATCGTGACTGTCGAACTCGGGAGGCACAGGAGAGTCTTTCAGTCGAGTTACGACCACTATCGGCGACCTCGGCAAGTCAGGACTCCTCAACTGTTTGATGATCCCTGCTCCCTTGCTGTTCCAATTGATAATCACGTAATGCTTTTCGTTGCTGACCATGTGCTTGCCTCCCATGAGTGACCTGCGCACGAAAATGGAAGCGATCTCGCCTGTCAGCCATGCGATGCCGCCCAACCCAAGCACTGTCATGACGATGGAGGTCGCACGTCCAAGGGAAGTGAACGGCTCCTTTGAGCCAAAGCTGATCCAGTTAATCAATCCCGACCAGAGCGCATGCGTTAGGTTGGAATAGTTCTCGTTAATCCTGTGCTCCGCGTAATAGAGCACGATGGACCCACAGAACCACACCAGGCCCAAAGCGCAGAATACTCGCACAATTTCCCCGGTGCTGAAGAAGAATATGATGCGCTTGCGGTTGAAGAAGCCAATGACCGCCAGCAATATCAGAAAGGCGGGCAGCGCATAATTCGTTAATATGATGGCATAATGCTGTTTTCGATAAAGCCCGCTTTCTTCGAAGAACCGTCGGGCTCCATCGCTGACGGGGCTGGTAACCCCTTTCAGAGCATCCTTCACGTCGATCTCGAATCCCCTATCCTCGCGGGCAGTGAAAACCAACCGAGTCAGTGTATAACTGCGGTGCTCATCCAAATCGTCCCTGCTGATCAGCAATGCCCGGACCCCGATTGTGGTGATGTCTTCATCCTGATGCGGATAAACGTTCGGCGGGATGTTTGTGACCACGAAGAACGGACACACTTCAATCAACCGATCTAATACTTCGGGGTCAAGCTCAAAGAAGTTTGCTACACCCGCTTGCATTACGGTCTTCACTGCTTCGGACGGATAGCCAGACGTGAAGAAGGCAATGTCCACAGTGCGTTCATTGAGCGCCTTGATGGACTCGTCGAAAGTCAAGTGGGACAGTTCCACTTCGTTGATGGTGATGCCCGCCGCTTCCAAAATAGCGCGCGCGTTTGCCTCCGTCCCGCTGCCTACAGGTCCGATGGAAATGCGCTTACCCTTGAAGCTTTCGATTTTTCGGATGTAAAGCGGATTACGAACCAGGATATGAACTGCCTCAGTGTAGAGCGACCCGATGACACGAATGTTGGCGATTTTGTCAGTAAACTCACCCAGACCACGGTAGGCGTTATATACGGTGTCGCTCTGCACGATGCCCAACTGGGCCTTGTTCTGCGACAACCACAAAAGGTTTTCGCGCGAACCGGCCGAACTGACAACATCGAGCTTAATGTCCGCTTTCGACGCTGCGGAAGCGATGCCCCGACCGACCCGGTAATAAACTCCATTTTCGCTGCCAGTTGCCAGAGTCAATGTTCCTTCAGTTCCTGTTGCACAGAACCCACGCGACCCTGTGAGCAGGCCGACGGTAAACATTATTACTGCAACTGTTTGCCTCACGAAGCGCATGATAAAGACTCTCTCGTTAACGCTGACATCCCGCGTGACTGGAGGTTGACTGTCCTCGCGAACCTCCTTGCCGGTATCATACCGTCCGCAGCCGCAAGCGCAGATATTCCTTGAGTGCCATTCGGAACAACGCATCTTTACAAGGAGCAATGTCCCAAACGGAATGTGGTCGGCGCTTGACCTCTTCACAAAACAGCCCTTCGGCCTCCGCAGCCGAAGGGCTGTGAAATCCAAGGTAAGGTCAACTCGTCAATCTGCCGCGTGAGCGAGGGATCAGTATTTTTGTCCTTTCCCGTCACAATTGGAGCATGCCTTATCGCCAGAGCCTTTGCAGTTTTGGCACTCCGAACTGCTGGTGATCCCATAAATGCGCCCAGTTCCCTTACAGCTCGGGCACTTAACGACCCCTTTGCCGTGGCACGTCGGGCACGTCGCCATAGCACACCCTTTCTGTTCTAGATGCGGTGCTCTTAACCTTGCCATATCCGCCGGAACACCGATGCAGCGGGGCACGCGTAGGCCGACTTCTCGAATCGCTTTCCCGTATCGTTGGGACCGCTACTTAGCTTTCTCCTCCATACCACCCTGCCTAGACGTGAGGATCGTGACGTAGCGCTGCAATTTGTCCGGCGACTTGGCCGCAATGTACCCAAGCGTGAAGACCATTCCCAATGTGCTCTCGATGGTTTCCCTAGAAAACGTGCCATATTGAAGGAACGTTTCCGAAACGTGACCGACAGTGTTACGGGCAGCAGGATTGTTCGACAAGAAGGCGCTGTCGGCACCCTTCACCATGATCTCATCGAATACACTGAGCATCTTCCAGCAGTAGGTTATCTGCTCCTCAGTATAATTGCCTCCAAAGCCGCCGATCTCTTGGTCGTACTGCTCTTGATTCTTGATATTCTTGATTGCTGTGATGGCAATCCACCCCAACTTAAATGCTATCGTACAGTAGCGTAAGCATTCCGCCGACGAACGCTCACCGTCCTTCAGGCTTAGGACTGCCCCGCACATGAAGCGAAAGCCACCCGTAAGTACACGAGAGTTTTCCCGGACCGAATTCGCTTCTTGCTCAAGCTTCAAGACATATAGCTCGGCCTCCCGCTCTTCGGCAGCGGCTAGTTCCACTAAGAGGGCCTCACGTTGAGCGGGAAGTGCGTCCAACGCTTGTTTCGCGGCGTGTGCTGACGGACCAAGGAATGATATGTAGAGGTAGGACATCAGATACGCAAGGCCAGCGAAAAGAAGCACACCCCCTGGGCCTCGCGCGAGCAACAGGAGCACAACTCCCGGAAGAGCGACGACTGTAGGTGGTACAGTTCCCATGAGATGCCATGTCTTGGGGGCGATGGACTCTCTCCTCGACCGGAGCGGGCAATACAGTTGAAGGAGACCCCGCTTCACCGTGCTTACAAACAGTCTCAGTTTCACGGTCTGAACGCTGTCCCCGGTAGTCGAGGGCGGCGGGGTGCTGCGCCCATCGCCACCTGACGGCATGGGCCTGGCGAATTGGTCGGCATGATCCCGTTCCAGATCGCCTTGGTCGCCGACAAATTGCTCTATCACAGCCAAGTTTTTCGCAGCAAACACCTTCATCTCTTCGTGGTCCGACTCCCGGCCCGGAATGGGCTGCGATTGCATCACTCTTTGGAGATATTGCTTGGCTTGACGCCACAAGCGCCGGTCTTCATGCCGATTGTAGTAGCGCTCCCCGAGGTTCTCCAGAATATGGGTAAGTGGATCGCCAGGCACATGCTCGAATAATCCGAGCTTCTGTTCCAGGAACGTAATGGCCGCATCAGGCCCATCCTTTTCTGCAATACTGTCGGCTTCAAAGGAGCAATGCACATCGTATCCAGGCAGGGCCTCCAAATGTTGCGCCAACACTCCATATCCCCCTCGGGAATCGAGCGTGGCGGCTCTTTCTAGTTGCGTCACAGATTCTGAAATTAGACGCTTTGCTTCATCCCCCTTCACCTCCCCAAACCGGCGGCCGCAGGCCAATGAAAAGGCAAGGCGGACTGCTACCTCATTGCTCGCCGCCGGAGAGCGTGTTTGCATCGCGCCCTTTACCTGTCTTATAACGGCCTCAGATTCCTGGAACCCCTTCTCGAAACGTTCGACACATTCGTGAAGGAGTTTCATTGCCGCACTGGGCAATATCTCACGACCGTTGAAGATGGCGTCGCGTAAGGACTCAACGTCCTCGTCAGCCTCTTCAAGGGCAAATGCGGCCGCATCGTCCCCGGCGCTGGCAAGGCCAGTGACAAACTGGCGTGCAGCAGGATTACCTGTTGCGGCCAGCGCGAAGACGGCGCGCTCACGGACCATCGGGTTATTGTCGTGCTGCGCTACGTCAATGAGCCTCTTGACAACATCTTCCCTTCCCTTGACGTAGCTCAGCCCATATAAGGCAAAGCGTTTTACCTTGCTCTCACTCGGGCTTGGAGGCGGCGTGAGGTTCCCCAAAAGGACATTGACGGTGGAGTAGGACTCGTCGCCCATCCTCGCCAATACGGTAGCACCTCTTAATCGAACGCGACTGTCACCTGCCCCCATAGCCTGCATGATAGCGCCTTTGACGGTGCGAAAGTATTCGGGAGGTAACTCGGTCGGGATTTGTTCAAGGATGTCGAGCCGGGTCGCATCATCTCCCGAACGCAATGAATCAAGCTTCTCCCTAAGCTCTGCTGGCAAGGCAGGAAGTTCCGATGGTGATGCCGCTTGGGACTTAGCTTCCGCGAGAAGTTCTTGCACACTTCGGAGCTGAGAGTCATCTTGGTCATAATAGCGGAGTGCTTCTTCGAAGTAAGGAATGGCCTCCTTAACACGGTACGCTTTCAGAAAGTAAGTGCGACCTATATTCTCGCACGCCAATGCGAGCACAAACCTTTGTGTCTCGTCAGAGGCGAAATACTCTTTGAACGGAGAGGCCAGAAGTTGCTTCAGATAATGAATGGACTGCTCGCCTTGGCGCTCGTTCGCGGCGAGCATGCCCCGCGCTAGTAGGATATATCCCGCATGACGCACGTGCTCAAACTTTTCAAGGGTCTTGTAATGAGCGACATAGTCCTCGACCTGGGCGAGCAGTGTCTTGGCTTGATCTAGCTTACCCGATGTAATCAGCGATTGAACGGCCAAGTCGTACACAACGGCCAAGTCGTCTGCATACATCCACTCCTCATTAAGCGCGAATCCCGCGCTGCGTCCCAAGGCTAGGCCTTTCTCCAAGACTTGCCTTGCCTCCTCCATGCGTCCGCCTTGCCTAAAACACATCCCAAGCAGACAATTGGCCTCTCCTTCAATCACTGGAGGCAGGTACGGCGTTTGAAGAATGTCACGAAGGTCTTTCTCTGCTGAAGCCAGAGTCTCCTTTGCGGCATCTGGTTGCCCCTTTTCTCGTTGGGCGTATGCCGCTCCAATTCCAATGAAAGCGCACATCAAATCGCCTTTGTAATCGGGAGGCTGAGGTATTTGAAGCGATACCCCACAGGACGGGCACTTGCCGGTCTTGCCGGCCTTGTCGGACGGGACGTTCAGTACCTTGCCGCAACCGGAACACTTGAATCGAATCTTGCCGGCCTCGGCTGAAGCTGTGGCCTTTGCTGAACCCACTACTGATGCCGGCTGATGAGGCGCGTCCGGCGCCAATTCCTGGAGCCACTTCTTCGCCGATAACAGTGACTTCTCATGGTTCTGCCGCTGAAAACCATCAGTACCTCTGTAGTGTGCGATGAGGTCTTCCAACTTTACAATCTGGGCTTGAGCATCGCTGGCTCTTCGTTCTTTGATCAGTTGTAGGGCGACTTCATAGTAAAGATCGCCCAGAGCATCTGCGTCTCCGACCTCGTTATCAGTTAAGCCCTTGGATCGCCTCAAAGCCACAGTCTTTTCGAGGGCGTCAATCGCTTCGGCGGCCTTGCCTGAACACCGATGGCAACTGCCAAGCAAACTGAGCGCCATTACCTCGTAGCCGGCGGGCAAGTACTGCAAGCACTGCGAGCCAAGAACCTCTCGGATGTTGCTCTCGGCAAGCTGAGTGCAAGAGATGACTTGGTCATTGTCCCCGCTCTCCTTGATCTCATATGCCTTCTGAAGCGCTTCGGCGGCCGTCACGAGGCATTGCTTGTAGTGGCTGCGTGGCGGCGGGATATGAACTTCCCGACCACAGGAAGGACACTTGCCGGCCTTACCGGCCATTTCTGGCGGCACACTTATCCCCTTGCCACATCCGGAGCACGAGAACTGAATATTCTCCGTCTCCGCTGACGCGGCTGGTGCGGCTGGTGCGTTGAGCGCAGCGGCCACAGGCCCCTGGTCTTGTTCATGTGACTGCGGAGCGCCTGAGGAAAGCGGGGCGGTGGGCGTTGATGTCAGCGCAGCCTCAGAAGACGCCTGTTTCGGTACTTGAACGGGGCGCCCGCAACGAGGACATTTTCCTGTCGTCCCCGCACTTGTGTCAGGCGCCCTGAGCTTCTTCCCGCATTCGCACTGGAATCTGATGGGCATGGATCACCTTCCCCCGGGGCAGCGATCTCTGCGCGCCTCGCGCTGCGGCAGCAACTCGTGCCGCGCACCATGTGCGTTCATCACGCGGGCCTCCCTAAACGAGCAGCGTTCTATCTGGCATCATGAATGGAAATTATGACCGCGTTGCCTTGCGGAAGTCAAGCGGGAGTTGCCGCAGAGTCGCCGGAATAGCTATCGTCGGGGGAGTGTTGGAAATCCTACGCCTCACGGCTATAATACCGACAATGCGGGCCGGTCAAACCCCGCTGGTGCGCTGATGATGTTGCGTTCGGTCGTTCGTGACGGCGGAAAGTTCCTCTTCCCCGCGCCACGACGCCCCGCACGCCTCTGTCGTGTGTCATTCTGTCTTACGGCTGAACCGGCTGCCGGTCGGAAGTCATGCAATCAGCCGGACAGTTTCTTGCTGAGCCGGCCAGTGGAGGTTTCGTCGTGGCAAAGCGACTGTCGCACGAGCAAAACGGGTTTCACCGCATTGAGCGGCTTGCCATTGTCGGCGGGTTCATGGACGGCACCCGCGCCGAATTCAACCCGCGCCTCAACTGTCTCATCGGCGCCAGGGGCACAGGCAAGACCACCGCCCTGGAACTCATCCGCTTCGCGCTGGATGCCATGCCGGAGGACGCCGCTGCCCGCAAGCGCGTCGAATCCCTCATCGAGCGCAACCTCGGCTTCGGGCGCGTGGAGCTGCGGATCGAGACGAAGGATGGTCTCGCCTACGTCGTCAGCCGCGCCGTTGGCGAAGACCCCGTCGTGATGACTGCCGACGGAAAACCCACCGACATCACGCTAAAGGCCGGCACCTTCTTCAAGGCGGACGTCTTCAGCCAGAACGAGGTCGAGAGCATCGCCGACCGGTCGCTGTCGCAGTTGGACCTCATCGACAACTTCGAGGCCGAGCGCATCGGGGAGATCAACCAGCAATTGAAACACCTGGCGGTGGAACTCTCCGCGAATGCCAGCGCGATGACCCCCTTGCAGGAGAAGTTGGCAGCGCTGGCCGACGAGATCGCCACGCTGCCTGAGCTCGTGGAGAAGCTCAAAGGCTTGTCGGCCACTGCCGGCGACGATGCCGACGCCATCAACCGTGCTCACGCCCTCAAGTCGCTGCGCGACCGCGAGCTTCGCGCCGTGGACGGGATCATGATCTTTCTGGAGGAACTGTCCGAGAATCTTGGCCAGTTCACGGGGAAGACGACGCAGCAGGCTGACCTGCTGTTCACCCCGGAAATGCTCGAAGGCCCCAACCACGACATTCTCGCGCAGAGCTTGGCCGACGTTCGCGCGTGCGCCCAAGACGTGGACGCCCACGTCGCCGCCGCCCGGAAGCGCATCGAGCAGCAGATTCAGGCGGTACGCGAAAGCGCATCGAAGCTCTCGCACGCGCACAAGGAACAGGAAATGGCTTTCCGTGCGTTGATCGAAAAACACCAGGTGGCCATGGGGCAGGCGACTGAACGCAGCCGGCTGGAGAAACTCCGCAACGACCTCCTGGCGAAAAAACGCCTGCGCGACGAGACGAGCGAAAAGCTCATGCAGCTTCAGACGGCCCGCTCCGAACTTCTCCAGAGGCTGTCCGAGTTGCGGGACAAACGATTCCAGGTCCGCAAGGCCGTGACTGAGCGCATCAACAAGGAACTCATGCCGACCATCCGCGCGAGCATCGTCCAGGACGGAAACCCCGAGTGCTACCGGCAACTGGTCGAGGAAGGGCTGCGCGGAACGAGGCTGAAGTACAACGTCGCCGCGCAGAAAATCGTCAACGCCTTATGGCCGACCGACCTGGCGGCCATCATCAAGACCCGTGATGTTTCAACGCTGATGAACAAGGCCGAATTGAGTTCCGAGCAGGCCGAGAAAGTTCTGGCGGCAATGAGCGCGTCGGAGCGGCTCTTCGAGTTGGAGACGGTCGAACTCCTCGACCAGCCGAAGATCGAGCTGAACGACGGCGGCACATATAAGGACTCCCCGTCGCTCTCCACCGGCCAGAAATGCACGTCCATCCTGCCGATCCTGCTGATGAAGAGCGAGCGCCCGCTTCTGGTGGACCAGCCGGAGGACAACCTGGACAACCGGTTCATTTCACAGACCGTCGTGGACAGCGTCCGGCGCGTCAAGACGCAGCGGCAGCTCATCTTCGTGACCCACAACCCGAACATTCCCGTTTTGGGCGACGCGGAGCGAGTCTTCGTGCTGGAATCGAACGGAACCGCCGCCCGGATCGCCCGCTACGGCACAGTGGATGAATGCAAGACCGAAGTAGTTACACTGCTCGAAGGCGGTGAGGAAGCATTCCGTCAACGTAAGGAGAGGTACAAGTACTAATGCCCCGGCGAGAGGAACTTCGGCGCTCCTTGGAGACAATCCGCCGCAGCCCGGAATCCATCCCATGGGTCGAGCGGCGCGCCCTGGCGGCGGGACTCTCCGATGTTCTCTCCGACGGACAGCATTCACACTTGGCGCTGGAACTCATGGACGCACTCGTAAATGACCCGAAGCCGGAAGTGCGAAAAGAAGTGGCCGACCTTCTTCTGCTCCTGCCGGAGGAGCACTTCAATCGACTGGCCGCCCGGCTTTCCGAAGACACGAGTTCTTTCGTACAGAAGGCCGTCGAACGGGCGCTTGACCGCCGGCGCAAAGGCACACGCGAGACGCAACGCCGACGTGAAACGCTGACCCAGGACCAAGCCGATCTTGCCGCCTTCGAAAAGGCGCACGGCAAGATTGCGGCCGACCGCGCCAGGAAGATCGCCGACCAGCGGTTCGATCACGTCATCGGCGCCATCGCGCACGACGTGCGTGGCATCCTCAGCCCGCTGAAGGCGAGCATTTCACAGTTGGCGGGCCAAGCCGCAAACGGGACTATAGACCCGAAGCTGTTCCGCGAAAGCCTCACGAGGGCGTCCGACCGCTTGGCGCACTTGGAGCGGTTCATTGACGACATGCGCGCCTACTCTCGCTCGACGCCGGCGGAATTGCGCCGTGAGCGCGTCGCCGACGTAATCCAAGACGCGCTCGGCGTGGCGCGCGAATCGCTGGAAGCGCACGGCGCCGATCTAACCGGGGTGACTGTGAAGGTGGACGCGCCGGGGAATCTGACAGCCGTGATGGCGCGGCATCAAATTGTCGCGGCGCTCACCCATGTCGCCAAGAACGGCTTTGAGGCGCTTCTCAGCGTGGAGAAGGACGGAAAACGGATGGACATTCTGGTGCGTGCCATCGGCCAGGACGTCCAGATTACAGTCAGGAACAACGGCCCCCACATCGAGACGGAAGACCTTCAGTTGATCCGGGAATTCATCCCAGGCCGGACTACAAAGAAGAATTACGGCACCGGTTTCGGCCTGCCAACCGCCTATCGTTATGCCGCCAATCACGGCGGCGGCCTGACCATCGACAGCGTCGAGGGCGAGGGCGTTACCGTAAACATGACGCTGCCGATGGAGCAGGGAGATGACGACGCATGACGACCATTCGCGCGCTTATCGTTGACGACGACCCAGAGATCATCCGCACCGCAGGGGACATTCTCGAATCACTGGGTCACCAGTATGTGTCCGCGACCCATCAGGACGGCGCCCGAAAGCTCCTGTCCGTCGGCAGGTACGATTACATCATCCTGGACCTTGAGATTCCGGTGCGTGAGGGACGGCTCTACCGCATCCAGAACGGCAAGAACCTCCTGGAAGAAATCCGCCGCCATCCGAACACCAAGGATACGCCAGTTATCGTGATGACCGGCCACGGCGATGACAGCCCCGACCTGGCAGTTTCCGTTCTGACCAACGGAGCGGTCCATTACGTCAAGAAGACGCGCATGGCCGAGGACTTGGACCCGGCCATCCGCCACGCGCTGAACCGGAACGGGCAGGCCCGTAAAGGGACTTCACCCGAACCCGCCCTCACTCCGTTCAAATCGGAGAGGCGGACGCTTGCAATCCATGCAGACCATATCACCATCTGCGGCGTCGAGGTCTGGCGGGACTGCGCGCAGCCGGACCTGCGCAAGGCGCTGATACTTCTGAACAAGAAGAACAAGGACGGCTTCGCGCGGATTCGCGGCGCGAAACTGGACGAGGAGTTGGGCCGCGACGCAAGCAACTCCATCGCCCGTCGGATCAAGGATTTCCGCGACGCGGCCACTGAAGCGCTGAAGGGAAGTGGACTGAATTGCGGCTCGGAAGATATCGTTGCCAGCGGGCGCGGTGGATACCATTTCACCGAATGGACTGACGTGCGCGTCGAAGGCGCGGAAGGTGAAGCATCCGCTGATGCGGCCTCCAGCAAAGGGCCGCTCAATGACCGGCAGAAATGGGTGCTTGAGCAGGTCGCGTCTGGTACGAAGATTTCGCAGAAGGACGTCATCGCCCGCTTCCGCGAAGAGGTTAATCCCTCGACAGTCAAGAGGGACCTGAAGGCGCTGCGGGATAGGAAGATCATCGAGAGCGACCCGGACGGATACTTCGCCCGGCTCGGGGGTAAGGCTGATGCTGTGCGCCATGCGCCGGCGCGGCCAAAATGAGCCAGGCTCATTTTCCGATGCGCCAGGCTCACGGAGCCGTGAGCCTGCCATGAGCCTGCTTACGCGCAGACACGCATAATCCGAGCCGCAACGGCGACATACGGCTCGTTGGTCTCGCTCAGGACGGCGATGAACGGCGCAAACGGTTCAAACTTGCGCCAGTTGCCCCGACCATTGTTACAGAGAATCCCTGTGCCGACGAGGCACGGGGCTTTCTTCGCTTCTGCCCACGAGTTACAATGCGTCCGCGTTCTCAGGACCGTTCAAACTTGCCGGGGAGGCAACCGGATTGATAAACGGTTCGCAGGGTATTGAGTCGCGCGTCCCCGGAACTCCCGGAACTCCGTGAAATTCTTCCCGGCGACGGCTATGCGCCTGGTTTCCACCGCCGTCACCGGTCAAAGGGGGTTTTGAGTGCCTCCCGAAGGACATGGACGCATGAAAGATCCGCCGACGGGGTCCGGGGACACACGACTTATCTCATCTCCTCTGCGTTCTCCGCGAACTCTGCGGTGATCCTTTACTTAGTTTCTGTTGCGGAAAGTGAATTTGGTTCTCGAATTCGTTTTCCGCAGACTTGACAAAAAATGACGCACCTGTATCCTCCTGTTGGTTTCTGAATCAGACGAATCAGGAGGAGACCGATGCGTCAAAAGCGCGACAGCGTGTTGTGCTTCGAATGGCCGAAGACGTCGGCGCCTTTCGAGTTGAAGATTGTACGGATGCACCGGGAGAAATACAAGAAGATCAGCGCGATTCTTGAGAGGAATCACGCGATCCTCGACCTGGCCGATCGAGACCTCAAACCGCTCTCGACGGGCGGAAGGAAGGGGCGGCAGGCGGTGTACACGTCGGAGAATCTCCTTCGTGCAATGATCGTTCACGCCGTCGAAGGAGAGGACTTGCGCTCGACGGTGGTGCGGATTTCCGACAGTCCGTTTTTGCGGGACTTCCTTCGACTGGGAAACCGCCGAGGAATTCTCTCTTCGGAGTCGCACGCACGCGGACTTCGCCGTGCATGCGCCGGCGCGCCCGGCGCCCAACCCACGCCGTGGATTTCCTCACTGACCGCAAAGAGCAGGATGGCCACGGCAAAGCACTTGCTCAATGTCCGGGGCGGACTTCAGCATCGGGTTGCAAGCGCTGGATCGCCTCCACCTCCTTCATGTTGTCGAGAAACAGACTCAGGATGTGTGCGTCAAAGCGCGTTCCTTTGCCCTCGCGCATGATTTGCAGCGCTTTTTCATTGCGGAGCGGCTCTTTGTAGGGGCGCTTGCTGGTCAGCGCGTCGAAGACGTCGGCAACGGCGCAGATGCGGCCATGAAGCGGGATGGTTTCGCCCGCCAGTCCGTTCGGATATCCGGCGCCGTCCCACTTCTCGTGGTGCGAGAGCGCGATGAGCTTGCCGGCCTGAAGAAGTTCGGAGCCGGACCCGCTGAGGATACGGCCGCCCATCGTCGTATGTTGCATCATGATCACCCATTCTTCGGGGGTGAGCTTTGCCGGCTTGAGAAGGATGCCGTCGGGAATGCCGGCCTTGCCGACATCGTGCATAGGGCTGGCGTAGTAGATGATTTCCTGCTCTTGCTGCGGTAGTTTGAGATTCCGGGCCAGCACTTCGCAGTAGCGGCTCATGCGCTTGATATGATTGGCGGCGTTCTCGTCCTTGTACTCCGCCGCGAGCGCCAGCCGCTCGATCGTTTCGAGTTGGGCCCGCTCCGCCTTGTCCCGCGCCTCGGACATCTTCTGGAGAGACCGGCGAAGGGCTGCGATCTCCGAAGCGGCGGCCGCTTCCGGCGCCTTGGCGGCGTCCTGCGCTTCCTTGACGCTTAGGAGGGAGGCGACGCGCGCCTTCAGCTCCGTCTTGTCCACCGGCTTGGCGATGAAGTCGTTCGCCCCGAACCTGACTGCGCGCCGGCGTTGCTCCTGTTCCTCCAACGCAGTGACCATGCAAATGGGAATATCGGGCTGATCCGAACCGTTTCGGATACGCCGGAGCACTTCGAACCCGTTCATCTGCGGCATCATGACATCAAGCAGCACAAGGTCGAATCCCCGTTTGAGCGCCGTCAGGGCCGCGAATCCGTCAGCGGCGAATTCCACTTCGTGTCCCAGGCCGACCACCATGGCTCCCAGCACTTCGCGATTAAGGGGCGCGTCGTCTACGATGAGGATGCGTTTGCGTGCGGGCATGTCTAACTCCTCTGTGCTGCCGGTTCGATGTCCGCCTATGCAATAAATATCGGCATTTTCGGCTGACGCATGAGGCGTTCGCCGGGACGAGCCCGCATCAGGAATTTCAGGACCATCGGAACAGGGTCTGCAAGGGAGCATCTGCGTGACGGCGTGTCAACCGCTGACAACTGTGGGGGCAGGAAACGCTGGTCGCCTTGGGGACGAGATCTTCGACGCGCTTCCGGAGTAATGCCTCAGTTACAGGAGGTGTGGCACAG
>Ga0315281_10001816_pt1 | contig 31663 bp, 29 predicted proteins | sample YL17G07_0_MG_FD_204540 | JGI IMG/M metagenome (GOLD analysis project Ga0315281, IMG submission 204540) | Sediment microbial communities from Yellowstone Lake, YNP, Wyoming, USA - YL17G07_0 | ecosystem: Environmental > Aquatic > Freshwater > Lake > Sediment | place: USA: Wyoming | collected...
CATCCTCTCCCTCGACGGGAGAGGATTGAGGTGAGGGTGATCGGAAAACTATCGTTCTCGATTTTAGCCCCCTCATCCCAACCTTCCCCCGCCAGGGGGGAAGGAGTATAAGGTAACCCCGTAGCAAACTACGGGGAATTGTCAAGTTAATTCATTAAGATAAACAACGTCGTTCCCGTCCCTGGCTACCAGAAGCGTCTCGCCTGTTTTACTTGGCGTAACATCAGTAATTAATACTTATTGAAATCCTGTTTGTGTCGCCCAGATTTCCGTAAGGCACAAATGCGTAGTCTAAACTGTACCCTGAAAATTTGACCCCGAACCCGGCTGTAATGCCGTTGATTCCCCCTGTATCGTTATTCCTCGTGTTATATCCGGCTCTTAAGACAAATGACAGTCCGTCGTGCATCTTGTGAACATATTCGGTTCCAGCCCCGAAACTCACCGCGCTGTCAACCGGCGAATTTATATCAAGCGCCGCAAGCCAGTTTTTCCTGAAGTTATAAGCCCCGCCAATCTTCACGTTCATAGGAAGCGGCGATTCGACGTTGACGAATTTCAGGCCCTTACCGACGTTCTGGATGGCCGCTCCAATCATGAGCCTGTCGCCCCTTAACCCCATCATGACACCGAAATCGAAAGCGTAAGCGGAGGCCGAGCTGTCTATGGTTGATGAAATATATTTTACGTTTATCCCCGCGGGCACGCCTAAAAACCTGTTGCCGTAAGAAACCGTCACCGCTCGGTCCGAGGGATTCATGGCCCCGGTCTCAAGACCCGTGCTATCTAGTTTCTTTATCGACCCGTAGGACATGTTCTGCGCCCCTATCCCTATGGTGCCCACATTGAGCACCTCCTGCGTGAAAGAGAACCAGTCGTAACTCATGCCTTCGAACCACGCGGCGTGCATAAGCGTCACCGTTCCACCGGGTATCCTGTTCAACCCGGCAGGATTCCAGTACATGGCCGTAGAGTCGTCCGACACGCCCGCGAACGCGCCGCCCATGCCCGCGGCCCTCGCCCCTATGTCGAGCTTGAGGAACTGGGCCGAGCTCGTACCCGCATCGTTCCTTCCGAGCGCGCCGGACGCGGGCATAATGCACACCGCAAGTAGAGATGCCGCCACGAGTATCTTGTTCATCTTTCCACCGCTATCTTGAGCCTCTTTTTTCCTTCAGGGCTTTCGATATACATCACATAAATGCCGCTCGCGACGGTGCTGCCGGCATCGTTCTTGCCGTCCCACGAAGCTCTTCCGTTTGCCGAAGCGTAATCAACCGTCCTTATCAGTTCTCCGGCAACATCGTAAATCTTTATTTCCGCCGATTGGGTAAGGTTGTCTATCACAAGGAGACCGTTCGCCGGGCCGTACGGCATGGGATAGGCTTTTACCGCGTCGAGGCCCCCGGCGGGAATAAGCTGGCCTATGGCGAACTTCGACAGGTGCCTCACGGTGCCGACGACCTTCTTCAAGGCGGGATACGGAACCGAGGGTATGGATAACCACCGGTCATGCGGAGCGTCATAGTAGGCTATAATGAGTTTGCTCGTGTCAAAACCGGCCACATCCGCGTCGGTGTAACTGAGCGTTATTGTTATGTCCTTCAAGGGTTGAAGGGCCTTATCCAGCGATAGGTCAACGCATATGTTCGTTATCTTCATCGTTTCCCGCGCGGCGGGAGCGCTCGCGGACGACACGGACATCGTCACGCTTTCCGAAAACGCCCCTTCCGGTATACCTATCGTAACGCTCCATGAACCAAAGGTATAGGTTGACGAAGAAATTACGTTTTGATTTACAACCGTTGTCGTGGAACCGTTGACGGGATTATTTGAAGCCAGCGTGCCGGTAACGGGAACGTACTCCGTTTTAAAACTCGCGAAATTGGAAGTGGAAACGGTCGTGTGCGAGCTTACCGAGATCGAACCGATAAGCGAATTGTCCGACCTGTTGTAGAATTTGGCGGTAACAGCCGAGTCATTCGGATTAAATGCGGTGTAGAGCTTCGTGCCGTTCTTGTTGAAAACGCCGGACGCCGGATAATCCGAATACACGGACGTATCTACGAGACCCATGCCGTTGAGGTTGTGAAGCCAGTAATAAGTATATGTTCTGCTGTTGCCCGGATCGTAACTTATGCTTCCGCCTGAACTGTTATATTTTGTTATTGCCGTAGCAGGGTCATACAGCGCCTGATATTTCCACAAAGTATCGTACCACTCTGTTTCAGCGCCCCCGCTTTCTGATAACATTTCCTGATAATTAATTTGGGCATAGCCGGTGGTATAACCCGGGTAAAGCGAAGAAGGCGTAAGAGGAAAAACCTGGATGCCGTGAATTGCTTCAGGTCTCGAATCGAAAAATGTACCATGAACGGCTTGCGTACCCTTAACGATGCTTACAAGCTTATGGTTGAAAGGCGCGCCATATTGGGCCTGGCCCACATCAAACCAGTATTCCCGGATAGCCGAATATTCAGTGGTATATCCATAAATTCCGAGGTCCCTATACGTATTATTTCCCGTTGCAAGGCCCCAGAGATATATGCCTGCCCAGGCATTCATAGCCTCAGAAGTTGATTCCTGATTATTCCCCATAATCTGATAGGCGCCTACCCCGCTGTCCGCCCACGAATGGCCCTCATAAGGGTCAAGGTTTCTCAGGAACGGGAATTTCGGATCGTTCCTTGCAGGACATGCCATGGAGTTTATCAAAAGCTCGACCATCCCGCCGTACCCGTTGATGAAATCCCTGTCATAAAGACCGAGTATCGCGCTCGCGTAAATAAAATAGCCGAAATGAAAATGCTGGTCGGTAAACTGATCTTCATCAAAATCGGCCTGGTAGGCTATCATGCCGCCCCAATGGGAATTATAATAAAAACAACGGAGAGTTTCTCCGGGGGTGTAGGTAAACCAATTCTCAAGATCGGTGGTAAGCCTGCCGAGAAGATACGTTCTTGCAGCATCTTCACCTGACTGATTGGCAATCGGTATGAGGCACGCCATTCTGCCCACTTCCTTGCCATGCCCATATGATGTCCAGATACCCGATGTCTCGGCCCAAAATTGAGTTGTCTTATCGGCGTCCAGAAGTGTTTTTAATGTTGCCTTATCGTATGTTCCCCGCTCCGGCAAAAAAGGGAGTATTCCGTTAAAACTATTGGTAACCGTAAAAGTGTTGGAAGCTATCAATTTTAATGTACCCCTTAAAGTCTTGAACGTTTTTGTCTCATCAAAAGAGGATGTTGAGTTTTTCCACTGGTGGGGGAACGCCATGAGATACGGCGTTGTTTGATTGCCTTGTTTGGACTGGACGGTTGCCGTGAATGTCGTGGTGACTTTTGATTTCGCCGTATCTACGGCCCAGGCGATTTTCGTGTCCGTAATGAAAGCATAGGCGTGTTGATAGTACTCTGCAAGTTCAGCCTGAGCCGGGGCGATAGTTACATCGGGGTCCTGGTGGGTAGTCAATATGCCTATTGAAAAATAGTTTTTTCCCGGGGGGAGCGTTATCTTTATGGTTGTCGGCGTTATCTCAAACGTTGACCCTTGCGGGGCAAATAAACCGTAATAATTAGGTATATTACTTGGCCTGGTCATCAGTCCTATATGATCGGTAACCGTCGTCACGGTTGTCGAGAAGGACCCGTTTTCATAAAAAAATTTGTTATCTCCTGAATTATTGGTAAGCAAGGTAACGGACGGTTGAGCATTGCCGAAATATTCCGCGTACACAAAAGGCAGCCCGTGACCGAACGTGGCATTGAAGTAATCCGATCCGTTTTTCCACTGGGGGGTCACCGTCCAGTCGGAATATTTATCCACCATGACACTTGACGCAGTGATTGCGGTACCTGAAACAAGGCCCTGCAGCTTAAGATCTTTAACGGTAGTATCGTATTCTAAATAATCAGGATTTGAAGTTATATCTTTCGGCAAGTTGATATTCAGGCCGTCGTTAACGGGCATAAGAAACAACGGAAAGGCCGCACAGTTAGCACCGGCGCCTTGAGTGAGAAGGAAAGTCCACCAGTCACTTGTCGGTACGGGCGCGCTGATATTTGCCGTCACATACATCGTGGTCTGCATTTCCAGTCTTCCCGCGGGAAGCGTGTCGGTGTAGCTTCCCGAGCCGACCGACACGGCGCCCGCGAATACCCGGTGCGCGGCAGAGATAATAAGCAACGAAGATAGCAGCAGCCTGGCCAAATTTGATTTCATGTGGAATAGTGATAGTCAGTCTTCGATTTTCAATAGATATTGGCCGTAGCTTGTGTTAATTTCACGGGCGATCTTTTCGAGGCTTTGTTTCGAGATGTACTGCATCCGGTACGCTATCTCTTCGATGCAGCCGATCTTGAGGCCCTGGCGTTCCTCTATGGTCTTGATGAAGAGCGAGGCGTCGATCAATGAATCGTATGTCCCGGTATCGAACCATGCGTTTCCTCTCCCCAGGCGCACGACGTTGAGCTGGTTTTTCTTCAGATAACAGTTATTGATGTCGGTGATCTCCAGTTCGCCGCGCGCAGAGGGTTTGATGGTCTTTGCAAGCCGGACGACCTCGTTATCATAGAAATAGAGCCCGGTTACGGCCCAGTTTGATCGCGGGTGACTGGGTTTTTCTTCTATCATAACCGGCTTGAATGCGGCATCGAAATCGATGATCCCGTAGCGGCAGGGGTCGTTGACATAGAAGCCGAATATGGTCGCCCCCGCGCCGCGATCCGCCGCAGCTTTCAGTTCGTCAGGCAAACCATGACCGAAAAAGATGTTGTCGCCTAAAACGAGGCATACGTTGTCCTTCCCGATAAAGTCCTCTCCTATAATAAAGGCTTCCGCCAGGCCGCCGGCGTTCGCCTGCTCCGCGTAGGAGATATGTATGCCGTAGGTATCGCCGTTACCAAGAAGCTCGTTGAAACGGGGGATGGCATCGGGCGTCGAGATAATCAGTATATCGCGGATTCCGGCCAGCATCAGCACTGAAAGCGGATAATAGATCATCGGCTTGTTGTAAATGGGCAGAAGCTGTTTGCAGATGCCCTTGGTTATGGGATAGAGCCGGGTGGCTTTGCCCCCCGCAAGTATGATTCCTTTAGTTGTTGACATCAATAGTTTCCTCCAGAATTATATATTGAAATGGCTTATTATAAGTCGTAGGGCGCGTTCCCCCGAACGCGCCGTCTAAGCGGGCTGTTCGGGGAACAGCCCCTACACCGGCATTCGCAAGAAGAAATAGTATATCGAACTCGCGTTATTATATTTCCTAACAGAAGCTATGTGGTTTGCTGCGGTTTCGTTTTCCAGCGGCGGTGGAGCCACAACCAATGGTCCGGGTATTGCCGGGTGTAGTTTTCCAATATTTTCGTATAAGCTGCCGTATAGCGTTCGATGTCCTTCTGCTCATCGTCCGTTTTCTCCGGTTTGGGCACCGCTTCAAAAATTACCTTAAAACGCCCGCCATCGATGCGGAAGATGTGCCCCATTATCAGCGGGCACTGCGCGCGGAGGGCAAAGAGAGCCGGCCCCCTGGGAGTCGACGCCGGACGGCCAAAAAAGTCAACGAACACGCCTTCCTCGTGAGCGTCCTGATCGGCCACAATGGCGATAAACTCGTTACTCCTTAACACTTTCATTACGCCGCGAAGCGCCATTTTCAACGGAATGAGCTTGAACCCCTTGCCCACGCGGTATGAGTTCAACAGGTCGTCAACCAGAGAATTTTCCTGTTTCCCCACCACGAAACTGACCGGTGCATGAAGGGCGAGGGCCGCGCCCATAAGTTCCCAGTTGCAAAAATGCGCCCCGACAAAGACAGCGCCTTTCCCCATACGCAGCGCCAACTCAATGATGGGCAGTCCTTCGATGTCGACCAAAGCCTTAATATCTTCAGGGCCAAGCCGGGGAAAGCAGATCAGTTCGATCATCGTCTGGGCAAACTGCTGGTAAGTTTTGCGCGCGATACGGCGTATTTCCGCAGAAGATTTTGAGCTGCCGAACGAATCGGTCAAATTCCTGAGCACCACTTTCCTGCGTATGGGGATGCAAAAATAAACAATATCGGCCATGCGACGGGCAATATAACGATTGACCCGTAAAGGCAAACAGCCGGCGATCACCGAAAAACACCGTAACGCCGCGTATTCCAGATAATGCTGAATAGTTTTTATCATACAATATCATTACTGTCCAAATTGTGCATTTTTCACCCTCACCTTTCATCCTCTCCCCTCGAGGGAGAGGAAAGAGGTGAGGGGCGGTTCATTCCAAATCGCACTGACGCTCCTCCGGCTGAAGCCGGAGGCTTCTTCAATAACGCGGCCTACTGCGACTTCCTTAAAATTCCATGGAGTACCGGCTCTCGCCGGTACGGCATCATTTTGCATTCATCCCCCGACTGAAGTCGGGGGATTTCATGTCGCATGTATTAATGATATTCCGTCAAACGATGCTGTCCAAATTGAGCCTGTTGCATAACAGGTTCCGCAGGGGCGGCTTTAGCCGCCCGTTCCGTCGATAGCGGGTGGCTAAAGCCACCCCTACGAAGGCTTTGGCAGGGGTTATGCAACAGGTCCAAATTGGACACGCATGATACAATATTATTGCCGAAAAAACAGGCGCGTGAGAATGCTTGCTTTCAACGAAACTGCGTTGTACGGGCACAGCTCATGGCAGCAGAGGCAGCTGATACAGGCATTCCGGTCAACCACGGGTTTGCCTCCATTCACGGGCCGGTGGATTGATTTTACCGGGCATGAATTGACGCAGAGGAGGCAGTTCTCACAGATTTCCGGGATTATCTCCGGTTTGATCCATACAAAACGCCCCAGGAACTTTACGACGGAGGGTGGCAGCAGCTTGATGTGCCAGTTGGACGGGAAACGGAAATCGGCGACATTGAAGGACGCAGGCGAATCGCCGAAGGCTTCTATACGTTCGACACTGCCTTCACCTCCCCCTTTTTGCGCGAGATAGCGCAACGGGTCAATTTTTTCCGGTTTTAAGCCGAGCAGAACAGCCAGAAACGAATCGAGCGCCAGGGCATCGGGACTTGCGGCTATCATGTCAAGTTTCCGCAGATCACCGCCCGAACTCGGGCCGTTGCCTTCCATTGCCACAATGCCGTCGGTCAGCGTAAAGCGAACCTTGTCCTTGACCAGCAGATATATCTCCGCCAGCAACCTGCCAAAATCGTCCGGCAGGGGCGCCATCTTGTGGTATTCCCCCTTGCGCAGTCCGGGGACGCAGCCATAAAAATTCTTTATGGCGCACGTCAAAATCATCAACGAGTGTGTTTTGAGCTTGGGAAGATTGATTATCCCGTCGGCTTCCAGCACGACGCGCGATATATGCACCGATGGTATGCCCGGGTGGTCGATGCGTTTTTCAAGGGCGCCCGCCGTCTCAAAATTTATGAGCCGGACGCCTTCTTCATCCGCCATCTGTTTCATTCCGGTTTTTTCCCAGACACGTTCCACGCCCTTTATGGCTCCACCCGGGCTGTCGCCAATCATGGGGATGGCTCCCGCCTCTTTTACAAGACGGGCGACGGCACGAACTATTTCCGGATGTGTTGTGATGCCCCGTTCCGGTTCCCTGGCGGCTAATAGATTGGGCTTTAACAATATCTTCTCACCGGGGCGGACAAAACGATGTATGCCTCCCATAATATCTATTGCACGGCGGACGCCGTCGGCAACAGCGGCAGTTTCATAGCTAGTGCATCGAATAAGGCTGACAGGGGTTTTTGTCATAATTGTATTATTTTCCGACAATGAGGCGCTCAATTAAAAAACCGGGGAGCCTGGCGGCATGCATTTTCTGCTGAGTCGTCTCTATATCGTAGGCGAGCCGGTGGATATCGAAGCCGCCGGTACGGGTATCATAGATGCCGCATGCCGCCCGGTTATCATTGTCACGCGGCTGTCCGACGGAACCGGGGTTAAGGATATACTTGGTTTTCGCTTCCAGGCTCATCGATAACGGGCCCCTGGGAAATATGATGGTATGGCCGTCGAATACAAGAGGTATATGGCTATGCCCGACAACGGTGACCGGCGTTCGCGCCAGGGAGATGTTTTCCATGCATTGTTCCCGTGTCAGAAGGTACTCGTCAATGGGGTCGCGAATAGAACCGTGGACAAGGGTCATGTCCTTGAGCAGAATTGTTTTCGGCAATTCAGAAAGGAATATCTGGTTTTCGCGGCTGATGATCCGGCGGGTCCAGAGCATCGCTTTCCTGGCATATTCATTGAACCACGTAAGCTCTTTAAGCCCGCATGCCGCCCGGTCGTGGTTGCCGGCAACAATGCGAATTGCCGGTAAATTACGGATGATATCTATGCACTCGTTCGGGTTCGGCCCGTAGCCGACCAGATCGCCTGCGCAAATAAAGCGGGTGACGTCCTTAATCTTAAAAAACTCAATCACCGCATCCAGCGCCTCAAGATTTGCATGCACATCTGCGAAAATACCGGACTTCATTGCTTCCTCTCCCCCGACGGCCGGTGAATATTGACGACCAACAGAGAACGGACCTTTAGCAGCAGAATGTCAGCGACAAACAATGGCAGGCGCAGCATACGGATAAACCGCGACGGTTGCTGCAATAGCCGGTAAAACCATTCCAATCCGGCGGCCTGCATCCATTGAGGAGCGCGTTTCAATTGCCCCGCAATGACATCCAGGCTTCCTCCTACACCCACCATCAGTGACGCGCCGAATTCCGTTCGATGTCCGGCAAGCCATTTCTCCTGATGCGGCATTGCAAGACCAACAAAAAGAATCGATGCCCCGGACCCCCGTATGGCTCTAAACACTCCCGGCTCGTCTTCCGCGGAGAAATAACCATGATGCGTGCCGCTGATCTTCAACCGGGGATAACGGGCCGTAAGCGCCAGGGCAGCCGCTGCGGCGACACCGGGACGCGCCCCCAGCAAATATACGCCGTGATCATTGCGAGCCGCGTAATCGCATATCCGCTGCAAAAGGTCTATCCCGGCGCAACGGCGAACCGTGCGTCCGGTCAAAAGACGGATTGCCCAGCAGATACCCGCGGAATCGGCAACTACGATAGCGGCATTTGAAAGAAGACGCGCGAATTCCCGGTCCGTGCGGGCGTCCCAATACATGAGCGTATTGAATGTTACCAGGTGAACAGGCGAGCGGCGTGCCAGAACCTCGGCGATGACGGCTTCTATTCGCTCTGTTTCAGCTATCTTCAGCGTCAACGACCCTATCTGAATCTGTTGAATGAACATGGCAGGTTATGCGGAAACGGAGAGATTTTCTTTTTCCCGGCTCAGTCGCACCGATATGATCTTTGATACGCCGAGCTCCTCCATGGTGACGCCGTAAAGTATATCGGCCATTTCCATGGTGCGCTTATTATGCGTGATGACCAAAAATTGCGCTTTTTGGGCAAAGCTCTTGATCATATTGATATAGCGTCCGATATTGGCGTCATCCAGAGGCGCGTCGACCTCGTCCAGAATGCAGAACGGGGACGGTTTCACCATAAAGAAGGCAAAGAGCAGCGCGATTGCCGTCAGAGCTTTTTCTCCGCCGGACAGCAGCGCGATGTTCTGAAGTTTCTTGCCCGGCGGCTGGGCCCATATATCTACGCCGCTTTCCAACAGGTTGCTCTCATCGGTCAAAACGAGATCGGCCTCGCCGCCCTCGAAAAGCTGATGGTAAATCGACTTGAAATATTCCCGCACCTTTTCAAATGTCTTTTTGAAATTCTCCCGGGTATTCTGGTTGATCTTTGCAATGACATGGTGCAGATCTTCTCTGGCCTTGAAAAGGTCCTGCTGCTGGGTAAGCAGAAAATTGTAGCGCTGTTCGAGCACGGCGTACTCTTCGGGCGCGGCAAGGTTCACCGCACCCATCGCCTCGATGCGCCGCTTCAGACGGGCTATCTCGTCCTCATTGACCGGCTGCGCGGCGCACTCCCCGCTCATCCCGGCTATCGACTCTCCGTAGTCATCCTGCAAACGAGCCGCCAGGTTCTGGAACTGCAATTCAAAACTGCGCTGCTCAATCTGGAGGTCGTGAATTTCGTTCTTCACTGTTTCGACCTGCTGTCGGAGCGAATGGAGCGTCGCGTTGATCTCCGCCAGGCGTTTGGTCAGGGATTGCCGCTCTGCGGTGCTGAGTTCAAGCGCCGTTTCCTTCTGCTGCAGTTCCTGATGGAACTGACTTAGCCGTTCACCTTCTTTTTCTCTCGCCATTTTCAGGTCGGACAGACGGACGGAGATAGCCGCAATTTCGGCATCCCCCTGTTCACGCTGTTTGACAAACGATTCGATGCTCTCTTTGAGATGGCGCTCTTCGCGTTCACGCCCCGAAACTTCATTCGACTGTGTCGCCCAGGCGACTTTTGCTTCGGTTAAAATGGGCCCCATGCGGTTTTCTTCGTCCCGTTGCCCGGCAATATCGTGATCTATCTGCTGCTGGCGCTCGCGCTGAGCGCGTTCGTCGGCTTCGAGCTGCGTCAGCGCCGTCTCGACCTGATGCATCTGGTCGATACCTTTCTGTTCTTCGTGCAGCTGCTGCTGTATCTCGTTGTCGTTGAGGGCGATTTCCTTGTCCATGTACTGCAACTCTTCACGGCGCACCCCGTGCTGTTTCTCAAGCATTTCCAGCTGCGCTTCGCCTTTGTGCCGCTCAAAATCCATGTCCCGTTTCTCTGCGACTAATTGCGCCAGCGTTGCGTTCAATGCGCTCAAATCATCGCCGGTGCGCGCAAGGCCATGCCTTATGGCTTCGGTCTCCTGCTCGAGGTGGCGAAGACGCTCTTCAACCAGCACCGGACGGTCAAAGGCAATCTGTCCGCCGCCCTGGATCAAGGCAGGGCTGTAAACCGTCTGCCCTGCCACGGCGACCGCTCCGCAAAGAAACCGGACGGCTTTCCCGATGTCCGCGTCGGACGTAATAAGGCTTGTCAACGGACGTGAAGCTTCGGGGTGCGCGTCCGCGGGGAGCGGCTCAGGGAGAAGGTCCAGCATAAGAAATGTCAGACGCCCGCACTTATTCTCTTCAAGATGACGGATCGCCTGCAGCGCGGCATCGCGCGTATCGCATACCATGTAATCGAGCATGCCGTTAAGAGCGGCGGCGGCGACATCTTCTGATCCCTGCTCAATATGGAGAAAGCTGCTCAAGGGGCCGCGGATGCCCGGGATATTCAGTGAGAGCACGGTGCGCATCGTCGTGCGAACGGGGTCCTGTTCTTCCCATTCCCTGAGTGTGCGCGCCACTGTCTCGAGCGACACGAGTTTCTCTTTTGACGATGCCTCCTGCTGCTGGAGCGTCGAACGCCGCGACTCGTTCTCTTCGATGAGTAGACGGTGATTTTCCTGTCCGGCGGTGAGTTCCTGCAACCGGCGACGGAGGGCGTTGATCTCGTTCTCTTTAGCCTCTAAATCCTCCTGGCGGGGGATTCGCTGTTCATTGAGGCGGGCAAGCTCTTTGCGCAGGGAAACGACGCGCGCCTGGCAGTGGGCCTGATAGGAGTTGAGCCGGTTCTTCTCGTTGTGCAGTTCGGTTTTGCGCGCCTCCAAACGGAAGCGTTCCGCCTTCAGCGTATCCTGCGCGTTAAGAAGATCCGCGATGCGCGCGCGGATGGAAAGGAGAATACGTTCCTTTTCCTGATATTCCTGCTCCAGGCGTCCGAGCTGCGCGGCCAGTTCCTGCCATAATGAACGAACCTGTGCGAGCTCCTGCTCCCGTTTCTGCAGTTCAATTCCGGCGGTTTCGCATTCCAGTCCAAGCAGCGCCTTCCGGTCAACAAATTCGCGCTCGCGCTCAACGGACTGAGCGATACGCTCGTCGGTAACGTTGATGTCGGATTTGATCCGTGAATATTCGTTATGGAGCGAAACGTACGTTTCGTCTTTCTCCACCTGCTCGACCCGCATACCGGAAAAATCCGCCTCAGCCTGATCGAGGCAGGTGTTGTGACGTTCGAACTCCGCGTTTTTCGGGTGTAGCGCGTCCTTGATCCGTTCAATCTCTTTGCGAATATTTCCGCTCTGCCAAACGATCGACGCCATCTCCAGCCGTCGCAGGTCGTCTTTGCATTTCTGATACTGTTTCGCCTTGCGCGCCGCGGAGTCAAGCGACCCTATCTGCTCTTTAAGGAGCGAAATCATATCCGTGACGCGGTTCATGTCAACTTCGACTTTTTGAAGTTTACGGAGGGTTTCCTCGCGGCGGACCTTGTACTTTGAAACTCCGGCCGCTTCTTCAAAAAGCTCACGTCGTTCTTCGGGCCTTGCCGTCAGAAGAAATTCGACTTTTCCCTGTTCGATGATAGAATAACCTTCCGTGCCGATGCCGGTATCGAGGAACAGGTCGCGGATGTCCTTCAGGCGGCATTGCGCTTTATTGATGAAATATTCGCTTTCGCCGCTGCGGAACAACCGTCGCGTTACCGTTATCTCGGAGTAATCGATGGGAAGGATGTTCTGTGAGTTGTCGAACGTCAGCGAAACCTCGGCCATGCCGGTTGTAGGACGGGACTGTGAGCCGCCGAAAACAACGTCCATCATCTGGTGACTGCGCATCGAACGGACGCTCTGCTCTCCGAGACACCAGCGGATAGCGTCCGAAGTGTTGGATTTTCCGCATCCGTTCGGCCCGATAATAGCCGTAATTCCCGACTCAAATTCAAGGCGGGTCTTGTCGGCAAAAGACTTAAAGCCGCAGAGTTCCAGTCTTTTCAGGTACACTATGAATCCTGCTCTTCCGGGCTAAGACCGGAATATGCTTTGCGCAAGTCGTCGATACAAACGTCTTTCGATCCCGATTCGGCAACAACGGTTGCAAGAACCGCAATGGCAAGCATTGCGCCAACCGCGACGGCCAGCATCAACAGGGGCGAAACGCCGTCATTTTCACGCAGCGCCTTTTCCTCGAAATATATCCGGGTGCGTTCTTCAGCCGATAGGTTCATGCTAAACAACCTCGCATTTCACCGGCGCCGATTTCTTAACCGTGCGTCCTTCCTGCGTGCGCAGACGGGCGACAATGGTGTATGCCCCGGGGGTAAAATAACCCCAATCAAACCACCAGAATCCGGCCGAGTGGCGGCACGGCAGCCATTCGCCGCCGTTAAAAGATATCTCTACGAAACCGTCGCCGGATGCGCCGATGCGCATGGCATAATGCAGCCCCGATACTGTTTCGCCGTTTGACGGATGGTCGATTACGACATAAGCGGACGGGACAGCTTTGGTTTCTTTCGGCTTGCGCGCGCCGGCGGTTTTCCTGGCTGCCGCCGCGGCCGCCTTTGGTTTTTCAAGCACTACCGTTACGCCTTTCGCCGACATGGCTGATTTTGCAGCTTTTTTGGGTGGCATATCTATTCTCCTTTTTTCAGTATGACTTGTTCGTAAATGCGGTATTTTTTGTACAGTTTCCCTCCCATCATTTCGGCTGCCCGCTGGGTCATTATATTGTCGTCAAGCACCCAGGAAAACTCACATTTAGTGTAGCCGAGTTTTTGCGCGTTCTTCAGCGCTTCGTAATACATCACCCCCTCTATGCCGTGTTGCCGACTCTCCCGGACTACCCCCATTATCATGAGCCGCAGAGCGTCGATCTTATTTTTATGATAAAGAAACTTGAATATGCCTGTCGGAAACAGCCGCCCGTTGATTTTTTTCATCACGATGTTGTAATCCGGGACGGCGATCAGCATGCCGACCGGCTTCCCGTCAGTTTCCGCCAGCAGCGTTGTGTCGAGCAGTAAAAGGCTCTTGAGCCGGCCGGCGATGGTATGGAATTCTTTGTCCGTCCAGGGAACGAAGCCCCAATTTTTTTCCCACGCCGCATTATAGATGCTGATGGCGCGGTCGATCTCATTCTTGAAGTCGCGCTTGTTGAGCTTGCGCACCTTCAAACCGGGATTTTTCTTATAGGCGATAGCCGACAGGCGTTCCAACCTCTCCAGCGGGCCCGCGGACACGTCCATGTCATACGCGTAGAGTTCTTTTGCCTTCACCAGTCCCGACTGCTCGGCAAGGCCGAGATAATACGGCGGTGTATGCGGCATCATGAGCCGCGGCGGCGTGTCGAAACCGTCGCACAGGAAACCGCATTCATCATTGGTGGACGGATTCATGGGGCCCCGCATTACCGACATCCCTCTCTCCGCAAGCCAGGCGCGGGCTTTGTCGAACAAAGCCGCGGCAACGGCTCCGTCATTGACACATTCAAAGAAGCCGAAGAAACCAGCCTTTTCGTTCTGGAAGGTTATGTAGTTCCGGTCGATTATGGCGGCAATGCGCCCGACCGGTTTCCCCGAGTCATCATAAGCCAGGAACAGCTCCTTCTCCGCATGCTCCCAGAAGGGGTTGTCGCCCAGCACGAACTTTATGTCAAGGATCATCGGCGGTACCCATTGCGGATCTTCCCTGTAAATGCGCCAGGGGAAGGTAATAAACGTTTTTAAATCTGATTTCGTGCGTACGGCCTGTATGCGCATGGTATTTTCCTCCGGTTTATCCGTTAAAGGACCACAAATTCTTCAGCCACTGTTTGGTGGCGCTTTTTAATTGTTCTTTTGAAAAAGAGAATTTCCACTTCTTTTCCGCCGGACGGGTGCGGCGGCTTCCCCCGGGTATGATACCCAGTCTCTTTCCGACCCTTTCAAAGGTGTCCAGAATAAAATCAAGATGCTCGTCCGTGTGCGACGCCATGTAACTGGTACGGATAATGGCCTGCCCTTCAGGCACAGCGGGGCTCACTACGGGCGAGGCAAAGACGCCCTCGTCAAAAAGCATGCGCCACATCTGAAAGGACTTCATATCCTCACCTACCAGTATCGGAATTATCGGAGAAGCGGAGCAGCAGGTGTCAAAACCGAGCGACCTGAAACCTTCCTTCATTTTGCGCGTGTTTGCCCAAAGCTGGTGACGGCGCTCCGGTTCCTTTTCCAGAATGTCGAGCGAGGCGTCGATCGCCCCAACCGAGGCCGGAGGAAGGCTGGCGGTGAATATAAGCGAGCGGGCGTGATGTTTTATGTAATGGACGACTTCCTCGCGGCTGGCGATAAAACCGCCGATGGATGCCAGCGACTTGGACGCGGTGGCCATAATGACATCTACTTCTGATTCAAGCCCGAAATGTTCGGCTGTCCCGCGGCCGGTCTCGCCGATAACGCCCAGCGCATGAGCATCGTCCACCATGACGCGGGCGCCATAGGTGCGGCAGAGCTTGACGATCGCGGGGAGGTCGGCAATGTCGCCTTCCATGCTGAAGACCCCGTCTATGACCACCAGTTTCCCTTTATCCTGGTGACGTACCAGCTGCCTTTCCAGGTCACCCATGTCATTATGGCGGAAACGGGCCATTTCGCCCAACGAAAGCATGCACCCGTCTATTATCGAAGCGTGATCCAGCTTGTCGGTTATAACGACGTCGTTTTTTCCGACCAGTGTCGATATGGCGCCCATATTCGAATGGTGTCCCGTAGTAAAAAGAATCGCCGCTTCTTTGCCGACAAAACGGGCATACTTGCGCTCGACCTTCTCATGAAGATCGTTCGTGCCGTTCAAAAAGCGAGAACCGGTGCAGGATGTGCCGTACTTGCGAATCGCCTCGATCGCCGCTTCTTTTACTTTGGGATGCGCGGCAAGCCCGAGGTAGTTATTGGAGCAGACAACAACTTTCTTCTTGCCTTCTATTATTACTTCAGGGCCCTGTGCTGATTCGATCTTCTTAAAATAGGGATAGACCCCCAGGGCCATGATCTCGCGGACGGTCGTGAATTTGACACATTTGTGAAACAGGTCAGTCGGCATAAGTCGTCGTCCTCCAATATTCGGTCGGATCATTCAATTAAGCATATCAAAACCAGTTATTATTTTTGTACCACAGATAGGTTATTTTAGCACCTATTTTGAGATTTGTAAAGTCCAGATGCAATTCTTTCCGGGCGGGGAACGTATCCCCCACCCAATAGGGCGTCAGCATCTCATCAATCTTCTGGCGGTTCAGAACGGCGGGTGTCCCCCGTAAACGCGCGATGCTTTCGGATATAAACGACGCGGTGCGGAACGCCATATCCGGCAATGGGAGCGGCATGGTGCTCCGTCCCACGGCGTCGGCTATCGTCCGGCCTACGTCTTCCCAGGAATACACCGTTTCATCGGCTAAAAAATACGTTTTCCCGTTCGTAGCCGGATCAGTCAGGGATGTCATGACGGCTTTCACGATATCGCCCACGTATGCCAGCTGGATAAGGCGGCGCCGGAGTGTCAGCGGCCTCAGCCTCCGGTGCACGAGGCTAAAGAAAATGAAGATATCCCTGTCCCTGGGGCCGTAAACCGATGAAGGCCGCAGCACGGTATACGGGACCCTGCCGTTCAGGACATGTAACTCTTTTTCACCGGCCAGTTTGCTTCTACCATAGTCTGAAACCGGGTTTTCGGGTTCGGTCAACGGTTTCGGATACGGCCCGCTGCTTGGCCCCATGGCCGCCTGGGATGAAAGGTATATAAACTTGTGGAGGGCAGGGTTCACCTCGAGTACCGAGCGCGCCAGATTGCCGGTCGCCAACTGGTTGATGGCGTAATAATCCTCGCGGCGAAGCGCCCGCAGGACGCCGGCGGCATGAATGACAGCATCGACACCCTTTACTGAATCCCGGACAGCAACGACGTCATCCAGATCGCCGAGGCAGTATTCGACGTCGCAGTTGCGCAGCCATTGGCGATTCGAAGTCCGGCGCACCAGGCATTTGACCCTATGCCCCCGGGCAACGAGACCCTCGGCTATATGGCTTCCCACAAACCCGTTAGCACCTGTTAATAGTATTTTCATAACTGATATCAGCAAATGCGCGGGAGCTGCTCGCCTTCCAGCATGAGCAACGGCCGCAAACCGCCTGCCCTGGTTTTCAGCCAGACGCCCCGGGGCGATCCGACAACCTCGCCGATCGACCTTGAATCTACTCCAAGGCGGTCCTTTTTCATGCAGGCAAGCACTTTGTCCGCCACTTTTTCCGGGAGAACGCAAAGTAGTTTTCCCTCGTTGGCCACATAGAGCGGATCAATCCCCAGGATATTGCAGGCGGCGCGCACGTCCGGCCGCACCGGCACGAGCGCCTCATCGATAATTATACCGACGTTCGAGGCGGCGGCGATCTCGTTTAACGTTGTCGCAACACCGCCGCGCGTCGGGTCGCGAAGGACATGCACTTCTTTCGATTGCTCGAATATCCTGCCGACGAGACGATTGAGCGGCGCGCAGTCGCTTTTGATCGCACTTTTGAGCTTAAAGTCGTTGCGGGCTGTCAGGACGGCCATCCCGTGGTCGGCGACACTGCCGTTGATGAGTATCCGGTCGCCGGGGCGCGCACGGCTGCCGGCAACGTTTATTCCTTTGGCGATACTGCCTACACCCGATGTAGTCAGGAAAAGGCCGTCCGCTTTCCCCTTTTCAACGACCTTAGTGTCCCCCGTAACGATACGTACGCCCGCTTCGCAGCAGGCAGATGAGATCGAACGCACGACACTGCGCAGAACTCCTATTTCAAGCCCCTCTTCGATAATGGCCGCTATCGCTATGCTGTGCGCAACCGCGCCCTTCATGGCAAGGTCGTTTACCGTTCCGCAAATGGATAACCTGCCGATATCCCCCCCGGGGAAAAAAAGCGGCTTGACCACAAACGCATCCGTCGTAAAAGCGAGCGATCCATGTCCGGGCACCGCGATAACGGCAGCGTCATCCAACACATTAAGCGCCGGGTTGGAAAACGCGGGCTTAAACAGCGTCTCGACCAGCTCATGGGTGAGCCGGCCGCCGGAGCCGTGTGCGAGAAGGATTCTAGTGTGTTCGGAGCGCATTAGTTATTCGCCATATTTGAATTCCGCAGCGCAGGCGCCCTCGGATGATACCATGCACGGGCCGACAGGACGAGCGGGGGTGCATGCCTTCCCGAAAAGAGCGCATTGCCTCGGACGTTTTACGCCGAGCAGTATGCTGCCGCATTGACAACCTTTCGGTTCACGGCTCGGCGGAACTTTTATAATAAAGCGCCGCGTCGCGTCAAACTCGGCGTAGGCGGCGGCAAACGTCATGCCGCTGCGCGGGATAACGCCGATAGAACGCCAGCTCGAGTCAACCTCGGTCAATACCCGGGACATAATTGCCCTTGCTGAGGGGTTGCCGCCGCGGGTAACGGCGCGCACATACTGGTTTTCAATGGCAGCTTTGCCCGTGGTGATCAACCGGCGCAGCATGCCGACTCCGGCCAGGATGTCGTCCGGTTCGAATCCGGCGATGACCCCCGGGACACCGAAATTGCGGGCGATGAATTCGTACGGCTTCGAACCGATTATCGCGGAAACATGCCCGGGCAGCAGGAACCCCCTGATGCCGGGAGCCCCGATTGCATGCCCCTGTTCCAGAATGAAGCGCAACGCGTTCGGCACGGTCTTAAAAAATGGTAGGACGGAAAAATTCCGGACGCGCCGCCGGGCAGCCATCAGCACCGTGGCGGCGACGGTCGGCGTCGTCGTCTCAAAACCGACGCCTGCAAAAACGACCTCCCTCCCCGGGTTGTCAACGGCGATCGCCAACGCGTCTGCCGGAGAATAAACTACGCGGATATCACTCCCTTTTGAACGTTCGTTTTCCAGTGTCGAGAATGAACCGGGCACGCGAAGCATATCGCCGAATGTCGCCAGAATAACCCGCCCGTCCTGCGCCGTCAGAATTGTGCGGTCGATATCCGCAGTTTCGGTTACACAGATCGGGCAGCCGGGCCCCGAGAGCATGCGGACGTCGGCGGGCAGTATTTTCCGCAGGCCGTGGCGCGCGATAGCCATGGTATGAGTGCCGCAGACTTCCATAATGCCGATCTGTTTATCTTTTTTCATACGTCAGGGTATTTATGGGACACCGCACTGTCGCCGCGGAGCAGGGCATAGGATTTGAGGTCGTGAAACCGTCCTTTCGCATACAGCGCCTCGCGCATAACGCCTTCGAAACGCATGCCTGCTTTTTGCATGACGCGTTCCGAGGCAATATTGCCGGGCATGCAATGCGCCGCGATGCGGTTAAGGCCCATTTCCCCGAACCCGAAACGGATGACCCGGCAGACGGCCTCGGTCATGAGGCCTCTCCCGGAATATGCGCGCGAAAGCGCATACTGTATCTCGGCGCAACGGTTTTCAATATCCCAGGCAAAATAGCCGCACGTCCCTATAAACGCGCCGTTTTCTTTGAAGACGATCCCCCAGTTCTCGGGGATCCCATCCTCGTAATTGTTTACGACGCGGCGCAAAAAGTCACGCGCATCCTCTATGGAGAGGTGATGCTCCCAGACGGTGTAGCGCGACACGACCGGGTCGCTGGCGTAGTCGTACAAGGATTGCGCGTCGGCAAGCGTCATTTTTCGCAGAACAAGCCGCTGCGCATCGAGTGCGGGTAAATCCGAAAAAAGCGTCTTTGCGTTGATAGTTTCACAATAGTCAGTTGTAGACATATTCGTGTGTCAGGGCGTGTCGTCGCCAAAAGCTTCTTTGAGCATTCCGAGCGTCAGCTTCGCGTCGGCTTCGCTCATTTTCTGGATGGCAAAACCCGCATGCACAATAACGTATTCGCCTTCTTTTGCTCCTGGCAACAGGTCCATTTGAACCGAACGCATAACTCCCCCGAAATCGACTTCAGCCGTACGATCCCTGCCTTTTTTGATGATCTTTCCCGGTATTGCTAAACACATGATATTCTCCGGTTTTGTTTCGACCGTAGCGCCAGCCATGCCTGCCCCAGTGCGATACCGCCGTCATTGGCCGGAACGATTGTATTGTAATGGGCTGAAAATCCTTTTGCAGTAAGCCGTTGCACGGCACGGGACAACAGTATGCGGTTTTGAAAAACACCGCCGCTCAGTACGACAACTTTTGTCGCGGCGTGTCCCTCCAGCCGCATTGAAACCTGCAGTATTATCTCGGCCAACGTTTCGTGCAGGCGCGCACTGATGAGCGCCGGGCTTGTTCCATGCCGGTAATCTTCGTAAATATCCCTGATCATTTCCGTGACAGAAATTACATACCCTTCTTTTTCAGCTTTTATGTAAAAATTATATACTTTTTTAACCTTGCTGTCCAATTGCATGGCCGGAAGAATATAATGCGCGCCTGCCAGCGCTTCAAGCGCGATTGCCGCCTGCGCTTCAAAGGTTACGACCGTTTGCACGCCGATAAGCGCGGCGACGGCGTCAAAGAGCCTCCCTGCACTGCAACAACGGGGACAATTGGCGTTGTTTTCTATCATCGCCTCGACCTGGCGGAAATTCCGCAGCGCAGCGATATGCCGGGGAACAGCGGCGATGCCGGCCTGTTTAAGCAGAGCGAGCGCGATCCGCCACGGTTCACGGGTTGAGGCGTCGCCCCCCGGCAGCGAAAAATACTCAAAATGAGCCGCGCGGCGAAATAAGGTATTATCATACACAAAACATTCGCCGCCCCAGATGTTGCCATCGAGGCCAAGGCCTGTTCCGTCAAATGCAAAACCGATCACCGGGCCGCGGAGCTTCTTTTCCGCAAGGACCGAGGCGATATGGGCATGATGATGCTGCACGGCATATTCTTTGAGCGAGCGGTCGGCGGTCAACATTTGTCGGGCCAGGGCGGTCGAGAGGTAGTCGGGGTGCAGATCATGCGCAACGATGCGGGGGGCGACCGACAGGAATTTCGTGAAACGTTCACGGGCTTCCGTGTAAAATGAGATCGATGCCCCGGTGTCCAGGTCGCCGATGTATGGCGACAGATATGCGTTCGTACCGCGCGTCAGGCAAAATGTATTTTTTTGTTCGGCGCCGGCGGCAAAAACCACCGGCCGCGCGCCTTTCGGCAACGAAAGGCGAACCGGCTCGGGTACGTACCCGCGGCTTCGCCGTATCACGACGTCTCCGCCCCCCGCAACAGGCCCCGCCCGTACAATCGAGTCGTCGCATCTGTTGTGTATCGGGCGGTCATGGACAAGGAAATAATCCGAGATCCCGTTTAGTTTATCGAAAGCATCACCTTCCATACAGGCGATAGGCTCATCCCGGCGGTTTCCTGAAGTCATGACGAGATATGACAACGTGCTGGACACGTCTTTGGAAAAAAGCAGATAATGTAGCGGCGTATATGGCAGCATGACACCGATCGAAGGGTTTGCCGGACAAATCGCATCTATAGTCACCAGGCTGTCCGGCGCGTCAGGACGTTTGGCGAGAAGCACGATAGGACGAATGTCCGACATCAGGAGTTCTTCCTCCCGTTCATCGACACAAGCTATCCGGCGGACGGCGTCGGTATCGCGCACCATCAGCGCAAACGGTTTATGAGGGCGGCCTTTGCGTTTTCTCAGCGCCATAACAGCCGCCCGGTTTTGAGCATCACAGGACAGATGATAGCCGCCCAGTCCTTTTATTGCGACAATTCTGCCGCGCGCAAGCAATGACGCGGTCTTTACCAAAGCTTTGGTTTGACGGGCTATTTCCCTGCCTTCGGCCGAGAGCAGCCGTACCTGCGGGCCGCATACGGGGCAGGCATCCGGTTGCGCGTGGAACCGCCGGTCGGAAGGCGCCGCGTATTCCGTTTCGCAGTCGGCGCACATCCGAAAAGCCGACATTGTCGTCGCGGGCCGGTCGTAGGGAAGCGACCTGGCGATCGAAAACCGCGGGCCGCACTGCGTGCAGTTGATGAACGGGTACAGATAGCGTCGATCGCCCGGATCGAAAAGCTCTCTGAGGCAGTCGGGGCACACGGAAAGATCGGACGGCAGGTCGGCGGATATGTCTTTTGTGACGAGGCTTTGCGCGATGCAAAAATCCCGGTAGGGGCGGACGGGTATGTGTTTCGTATCTATGCGGAAAATGCGCGCCCGCCCCGGGAGGACGGCGGCAATGCAGGAAATAAATTTTTTCAGACGGCGCGGCGGCCCTTCTGCCTCAATGACCGCCCCTTGAGGACTGTTGGCGACAAAGCCGTAAATACCGAGCCGTTTCGCCTCGCGGTAGACCGCCGGCCTGAAACCGATCCCCTGGACTTTGCCGTTTACGACAATACGGAGCGCGGCTTTGCTACTCCCCGCAACACTACTCCCCTTCGATGGACTGGACATAACTTTCCTTGCCTGAAGTTATCGCAATGTCGGGACTGCCGCAGGCAGGACAGAAAAAATCTTTTATCGTGGACGTGCTCACACCCGTTTTACAGATATTGCAACATGCCTCGAGCGGCTTCACAATAAATTCAAGTTCGGCATTTTCTGCCATTGTTCCCGGCAGTATGTGATCCTCAAGCGAGTGCCGGACAAAATCGGCTTCGATTCCCGACGCCTCGCCGAGCACAATTGTTATCCTGCTGATCCTGGCAAGACCGTTCGCGGCGGCCTGTTGTTTGATGACAGCCCAAAAATCCCGGGCGATTCCCAATTCGTGCATAAGGTGTGCGCGGCCTCCCGAAAAATACCTATAACGTCGCGGCCAACTGTTGTACCAGCGTGTCGATGCTTTTTGCCACCTCGGGGGAAAAGCTATCTCCCAGTCGCATTCGTTTCGGTTGTATCCCGAGCAGATAAACCGGGCAGCCGGCGGCGGCGGCAATGTATTCGGCGAGCATGTTCAACGGCATGCCATGCGTCATAAACCCGGATACTGCTATTTTTTCAGATTTGAATAAACGCACCGTTCCGGGCTGCTCGCGCATGTCGGCCGCGTCAATAAAGACTATGGTTCCCGACCGGTGCGCTGTCAATTGGCGCAGGTAGTTCTCAGGGATATCTCCGCAGTTGATAACCGCAATGTCCGGCCTTCTATGGCGGAGGCGGTCGGCGACGAGCGGGCCTGCGGCATCATCGCCCTTCATAATATTGCCTATACCGACAAACAAGAAAGGGGCCGTCAGGCCCTTCAATAAATTATCCATTGTGTACCTGGTGGCATTGCCACTAAGATAATTTTTTAATATTGTTGATTTGTGTCGCAAATTGAAGATATTTTTAAAACATAGCGATGAGCTTAATCTACGGGAACAAATAACGTACCTTTCAGGCACTCCGATGATAACAATCTAAGGAAGTCGTACCTTTCAGGCACTCCGATGATAACAATCTAAGGAAGTCGTAGGGCGCGTTCCCCGAACGCGCCGCTTTATGCCGTCAAACGGCCGGACTGTTCGGGGAACAGTCCCTACAAAAAACTAACAAAAATTAACTTGACAATGTACTAGTGCTTAGGGCTGTTTTCCGGTCTGATTGAATACAAGGACGAGGTGACGGCATCGGGGGCACAGTATCCTGTAAAGGTCCTGTCGGTTTAAATCGCCTGCCGGAAGCCCGGAGGATATGTCATCGGCGACCTGAAGTTCTTTTTGCTCGGTATAAATAAGGTTGAAATTTCCGGAAGCGAGCGGCCCCAGCCGCCGGGCGGTCCACGCCAACTGCGCCTTGGGCGCGATCACCTGCCCGCAATCCTCGCAGACCGCCAGCTCTTTCTTGACTTCACAGAATATCGAAGAGCGGTCAAAAGTGGCAAGATCGTATTCAGTGGATAACGTCACACCTTTCTGAGTCGTACAAAACCGTTCGCATTGGCCGCAGAAGATGCAAATATCGTAATGCCAGATAACCGCACGGCTCGGCTGATCGGTATCAAGCATATCCTTTATTTCAATGGCACGGGCAGGGCAGACCTCAGCGCAGGCACCGCAGGCGATGCACTCCTTTTCGTCACCAACCGGCTTGCCTCTGAATTTGGGAAAGGCGGTATGCGGCGTCGCGGGAAATGTGGTAGTCACCGGCCCGCGTATCAGCGCGGTGACCGCTTCCTTCAATTCACGGAGTTTAGGATACTTCATAATATAATATTATACCTCACATCTGTCCGGTAAAAACCGTTAGTTTTCCACCCTCACCCTGACCCTCTCCCATCAAGGGAGAGGAAATTCTCGTCGGAAATAGGCTTCCTCTCCCCTTGCGGGTAGGACTTTGGGCCGCGAAGCGGAAGAGGATTGAGATGAGGGGAAAATAGCAATGGAGACATGGAGACAAATTTACGCTATTTTCCGACGATCGTTATATTTTAACCGGACAGTTGTGATTATACCTGTTTCCTCAGTTGTGCCGTGCGTTCCTGGGACAGGCGGATCATATCCCGTCCTGAAAAAAGCTGACGCCCGCTGTCGCAGTCAACGACGCTGGTGCGTTCGGTGCAGCAGTAACACGGATCCACCGCAGCCAGTATGATAAGCGCGTCGGCTATGTGATAGCCGATCACGGATTTTTCGTTCGTGGCAACATTTACAAAGGACGGCGCACGGATCTTGTGCCGCACGGGACGATTGGTGCGGTCGGTCCGGACATAATGAAAGACTTCACCGCGCGGCGCCTCGTGCCGCCCGATCCCTTCACCAGCCGGCAGTTCGGTAATGGCGGCGTCAATGGGACCGGGTGTTGTCTTCAGCCGCTGCAGGCATTGCCGGATGATCTTGATCGACTCCGTCATTTCGAGTATACGGACCACGGCTTTCGCGAATATGTCGCCGCCCTCGTACGTTATAACGTCCCACTGTACAAGGTTATAGGCCGCGTAAGGAGCATCGCGGCGTATGTCTATATTGACGCCGGACGCCCGGGCAAGCGGGCCTACGCCGCCATAATTGCGAATATCTTCCGGAGTCAACACTCCGATGCCCTTCGTGCGCGCGCGGATGACCGGGTCGTCCATAACCGCTCCCCGGAACATGTCGACGCTCCTCTGCACTTCGTCAAGATTTTGCTCGATCCAGGGAATGTCGGCGGTTTCAATGTCGCGGCGCACGCCGCCCACTTTAATCATCCCGTAATGCTGGCGGTTGCCGGATATCTTTTCAAAAATGTCCAGAATATGCTCCCGGTATTTCCATGCCCACATCCAGACGGTGTTATAGCCGATAAAATGTCCGGCCAGCCCAAGCCAGAGCATGTGTGAGTGTAGTCGTTCCAGTTCTCCTATTATAGAGCGTATATATCTGGCGCGCTCCGGTATTTCAATGCCTCCGATATCTTCCAGCGCGTTGGCGTACGCTAAGGGATGCGAAGTGGAACAGATGCCGCAGATGCGCTCTACCAGAAATAATCCCTGATCGAAATGCTTTGCTTCCGACAGTTTCTCTATGCCCCGGTGGTTGTAGCCGAGATCGATGTCTATGCCCACCACTTTCTCCCCATCGACGTGCAGGCGAAAAAACTCCGGTTCTTCCTGAAGGGGGTGATAGGGCCCGATGGGAATGATGCATCGGGATGTCGCGTCAGGTTTTGAATTATTGTTCAGTTCATTTTTCATGGTCGTTTCGTAACGGATATTTTCCTTCAGGCCAGTCTTCGGCCAGCAACAGGTGCTTGAGCGACGGGTGGCCTGTGAATTTGACGCCGAGTAGTTCGTGTATTTCGCGTTCGATCCATGAAGCCCCTGTTATGATCGGGGTGATCGAAGCAATCTGCGGGTTCTGCCGGTCGCTCAGCAATGTCCGCAAAGTAATAACCGTGCCATGGCCATCGTCAGAGAAATGATATAGCAGCTCGAACCCCCGCGGCGTATCGGTACCGCTGACTATGATAAACCGGAGCCTGACGGCATTAAAGAGGCGCTCACATGCCGACGGGATATCGCCTGCGGCAACGTCAACAAAAAGATTCCGCGGGTTCTTCTCGTCCCAGGAACGAGCCTTTTCACCCAACTCATTTTTTATGCGTTCAAAAGAATTCATAATTTCTGACCTGACTGCTGCGCCGGCGGAACAGCATCCTTTGCATTGAGTTTTGCGATCAGTTTCACAAGGCCCGCAATGATCGCTTCGGGACGCGGCGGACAGCCGGGGATATAGATATCGACCGGCAATATCTTGTCAAGCGGGCCGCAGGTGTTGTAGGAGTCACGGAATATGATCTCGGAGCAGGCGCAACCGCCAATGGCGACGACAAAACACGGTTTTGCGGTTTGCTCGTACAGCTTTTTTATGTGATGAACAACTTTCTTGTTCACGGCGCCCGTAACCAGCAGTACATCCGCATGGCGCGGCGAAGCGACAAGTTGCACGCCAAAGCGTTCAAGGTCATACCGCGGCGTCAGAGCATCGAGGATCTCGATATCACAGTTATTGCACGGACTGCAGGCCGCATGAAAAGCAAACAATGATTTCGTCAAAGCGTTCGTTTTTACCGACATGGTTAATATCCTGACAAGGCAACGATAACCGCGGTTACCGCGGCGAACAGTACGGGTCCCCAGAAAAAGCGCACCGCCTGGTCGATCCGCACCCGGGGATTGGTATTGCGGATCAGAATAGCGATGACGAGCAGTGCTACATACTTCACGGCCAGCAGCGCCGTGCTCCCCTTCGCCCAGAAGACGATGACCAGCAGCAGCGGGCCAACGACCATCATCATCATCTTGCCGAGCTTCCACAGAGCCAATAGTTTGCCGGAATATTCAATGAGCGTACCCGACGCGATCTCTGTTTCCGCCTCACTGCTGTCAAATGGTACCAGCCCTAATTGAGCCTGAAGGCACAGCACGCCGACCGCCAGGGCAAGAAAGCCTGAAATGCTTCCCGCGACGCTTCCCAGCCTTTGCTGATGCGTTATGATGCCCCCCAGCGTGACGGACCCGGTTTTCAGAACGGCAACCAGCAGGCTCAAAATAAATGGCAGCTCGTAACTGAACAGCAGTTTCATCTCGCGCCGCGCACCGAGCGATGCCAGGGGATTATTCGACGAGGAAGCGTCTAAGGCCGAAACAAGCGCAGGCATCATCAACAGGGACACGATGGCAATGATATCGCCCACAAAACCGTACCAGGGGTACAGCCATACCGTGAGCAAAATATCGAAAGCCAGAACGATGGCGACGACTGCCATGATCGGCGCAAGCACAAACAGCATGCCGCCTTCCGCAGGCAGGATGGTCTGTTTGAAGAAAAGTTTACGCAGGTCATAGAATGGTTGCAACAAGGGCGGACCGACGCGCCATTGCACGCGGGCAGTGACTTTTCGGTCGATCCACGAAACCAGCATCCCGGTCACTGACAGAAACAAAAATCCCGGGAAAACAAAGTAATTATAAATAATTTTAATCATACGCTTCTATTTTTCCCATTTCACCGTGTGCACCAGAAATTGACCTTTGCGGACGGCGTGAATATCATTTTCGGGGTCTGCGTCACGGTCAACCCATTGCAGCGCCCCTTCGGGGCAGGTGGTTACGCAGAGCGGCGGCGTCCGGTCGTCCGCCCGGTCAAAACAGTAATCACACATTGTAGTTTTATATTCTACGAGCTGAGGATAAATGACGCCGAAGGGACAGGCGACCGTACAGGTCTTACAGGACGAGCAACGCAATGAATAGCGGTTCAACATGCCGTCGGGTCGTTTTTCAAGCGCCTTCTGCGGACAGGCGGCCACGCAAGGCGGTTCTTCGCAGCGACGGCATACATGCTCCTGCGCTGCAAGCGCAAGACAGCGCACATACCCGTCTTTTGTCGGATGATAATAGTAACTGCACTGTGCAGTACAACTGTGGCACCGGTAGCATTTTTCAAGGTCAATAAATAACTTTTTCATACTGATACGCTCTTGAGAGACTACTACTCTGTTAAGTAAAATTCAATAGTGCAATGTACCCGCAAGAGCGGGTACTCCAATTGATAACAATCTAAGGAAGTCGTAGGGCGCGTTCCCCGAACGCGCCGCTTCATGCCGTCAAACGGCCGGACTGTTCGGGAAACAGTCCCTACAAAAAACTATCAACAACTAACTTAACAGAGTACTACTACACTAGATAAACGGGTTTGGTATGCCTTTGAGCTGGTCATAGCTGAAGACCGGGCCGTCTTTGCAGACGAAATACGGGCCTATCTGGCAGTGGCCGCACTTGCCCAGGCCGCACGACATGTTCCCTTCCATTGAAAGATATATTTCCGAGGGCTTCAATCCCATATCGAGCAATTTTAACGTTCCGAATTTCATCATGACCGGCGGCCCGCAAACAACCGCAACGGTACGTTTAAGGTCAAGATGTACCTTGTCCAGAAGACAGGTAACGAGGCCGACCGTCTCGTCCCAGTTGCCGACCGGGCATTTATCTACGCTGCGGAGCATCTCAAGGCCCTTTATTTTCGACCATTCCGGAAAGAGGTATTTGTAGACAACATCTTCGGGCGCGCGTGATCCGTAACAAAGCGTTATTTTGCCGAACTTATCCTTTTGGGCCAACAGCGACAGAAGGAACGAACGAAGCGGCGCCATTCCGACACCACCGCCAACGATCAAAATATCTTTACCATGATACTTCTCCAGTTGATACCCGTTGCCGTAGGGGCCGCGAATGCCCAGGGTTTCGCCGCCTCTCAAGTCATGCAGCATGCCGGTCAGCTTTCCGGCGCGCATTATGGTAACATCAATCGTCTCCGTCGCATAGGGCGACGAAGACGGCGTAAAGGGCGCCTCTCCGACACCGGGGATAGCCAGTTCGATGAATTGGCCCGTCGCAAAAGAAAACGGCTGATCGGGCCGCAGCACAAATGTTTTTATTGTCGGCGTTTCCTCGATTATCTTTTCGAGTCGCGCCGGTATAGAGCTATAAGGGCTTTTAAACATGTTTATTTTGGGGCCCGGACTGCCGCTTGTTCGTCATAAAGCTTCTGCAGGCTTTCTCTGATATCGATTTTACCCTGACAAACATCTATACAGCGGCCGCAGCCGGTACAGGCATATACACCGAAATTATCCGGCCGGTACTGCAACTTGCATGTATAAAGATTGCGCAGCCGTTCGCCGCGTGTCCGCCGGGGATTGGCGCCGCCGGCAACACGGCCATACCCGACCGATTGACAAGAATCCCAGGTGCGTATCCTGTCCCATTTGCGGACGGTTTCTCCTAATAGAAAACAGTAACAGGTCCCGCAGGTAAACCGGCATGCATCACACTCGACACATGTTCCGGCTATATCCTGTTCCCATGTCTTTGCGGGGCCGCCATTTTCAATGATCTTTTTCGGGTTGCTCCAGTTAAATCTCCGGTTGTTTTCCTGCAAGCGCCGTGTCATATTCTCGCGGCACTGCCTGCGTTCCTCCAGGTGTTCGGGGCGCGGCTCCTGAAAGAGTTTAGTGTGAGCGCGAACCAGCGCCTCGCCCGGTTCGCTGCCGGTCTCCGCCAGAAAACCCGAACGCGTCGGGCTCAGGTTCATGTCGAATCCTTTCAATGGATAGGGGCTCCCCTCCATTAAAGTACAAAAACATGACGGGCGCAGATCATCGCAATCGGCGCTGATGAGAATGGTATTGCCCCGGCGGATACGATAGTACGGATCTTCAATCCCCTGCCTATGGAATCCCCCGGCTCCTGCCGAACCGGCGCCACTGACTCTGCCCGAAAAAATGGCATCGGTCGTCAGAAGATGTCCCAGATCACATGCCTTTGCGCCGATAAGGACATTTGGGCGCAGCGACGGCGCGTGCGTAACTTCTTCCTTAACCGGAAAAAGTAAACTTTTAACCGGCTGAACGGCGCGATAACGGTTAACCGTGATGTTTGAGATGTTTTGGGCCGTCAGTTTTTGACAAAAGAGGTTGGCATTATCCTCGAACAACCCGTAGACGGAATGCTGGCGCAGCAATGCATTGAGGAATGTACTCCAGTTGGTGAACGTTATATAATATACGGCCATAACCTTATATAATGCAGTCTTATCCTTGAGTTGTGTGATTTCACGCTATAGAATACCAATTTAAATCACTACTGTCAATTTATAGCCGAAGTTCCGTCTATGGATACTGCGTTACTGAATAGAAAGGCTCCACTTCCATCTTTCCCGGGAGCCGCTACGAGACTGTGTCGCAACTCGCTTTTCTTCTTCCGCCCTGAGACCAGCGGCCCAAAGTCCTACCCGCAAGGGGAGAAGGAGTGATGACACAGTCTCTACGCCAACCCCCGGACTTTCTTGACTTCCCTGATGATCCAGGGAATAATGTCGTAGAGATCACCCTCGATGCCGAATGTCGCCGCCTTCATCATCGGGCAGTGAGGGTCTTTGTTTATGGCCACGATAACATCCGACGATCCCATCCCCACCAGATGCTGGATTTGGCCGGAAATACCGCACGCGAAATATATCTTCGGACTGACGGTTCTGCCCGTCTGCCCGACCTGGTGCGAGTAGGGTATCCAGCCGGAATCGACTGCCGCACGCGATGAACCGACGGCGCCGCCCAGGCATTCGGCCAGCTCCTCAACCAGTTTAAAACCTTCCGGTTTTCCCAGGCCGCGCCCTCCCGAGCAGATGATATCGGCGTCGGAAAGGTTGACTTTGGCGGTCGTGTCTTTTATAAACTCAAGGAATGAGGTGCGATTGATTGTTTGCGAAGTATCCACGGAAATTTTAATGACCTGCCCTGTACGCGTTGCATCGCGCGGAGCGGGCCGGAATACCTTATGCCGCACCGTCGCCATCTGGGGACGGTGGCGCGGGGTCAGGATCGTCGCCATTATGTTGCCGCCGAAAGCCGGGCGCGTCTGCATGAGGTTGCGCGTCGAAAGGTCAATGTCGAGCCCCGTGCAATCGGCGGTCAGCCCGGTGCGTATCTTTGCCGCGACTCTGGAGGCAAACGAACGTCCGATATTGGTCGCCCCCATAAGGACGATTTCCGGCTTTTCCTTTTCGATAAGGTGCGACAAAACATCGCTGTAGGGATCGTCCTGAAACTCCGCAAAGATGGGGTCGTCGTACAAATAGACTTTGTCGGCCCCGTGTTCTATCAGGTCGTTTGCCTTTGTTTCGATGGAATGGCCGATGAGAATGGCGCTGAGCGGAACGTTCAGCGCCTTCGCCAGGCGTCCGCCTTCGTTAAGAAGCTCATAGACCACCGGCGAAATCTCGCCGTGGCGCTGCTCGGCGTAGATCCATATGCCCTTATAGTGGCTCGTATCGATATCTAAGTTGATCGGCTCTTCTTTGATCATGCGAACCGCGCTGATCTTTTTGCATGCCTCGACGCAGCTGCCGCAGAAGGTGCATTTGTGCACGTCAATAACCGCAAGCTTCAGCTTCCGGGGGTGTTCAGGCCGTTCCGCCAAGCTTATGGCGCCGAAGGGACACATCTTGACACACAGGCCGCATCCTATACATTTATCTTTTAATACGTCAATCTGATTGGGCATCGATTTCTCTCCTGATGCAATTCTTGCAATGTACCCGCAAGAGCGGGTACTCTAATTGATAACAATCTAAGGAAGTCGTACCGGCGAGAGCCGGTACTTCATCATAAAAATCCAAGGAAGTCGTACCTTTCAGGCACTCCGATGATAACAACATAAGGAAGTCGTACCCGCAAGAGCGGGTACTCCAATTGATAACAATCTAAGGAAGTCGTAGGGCGCGTTCCCCGAACGCGCCGCTTTATGCCGCCAAACGGCCGGACTGTTCGGGGAACAGTCCCTACAAAAAACTAACAAAAATTAACTTGACAGTGTACCAGGTCAGATTAGCTGCGCCTTGCGCAGTCGTTCGATCAGCGCTTCCGCAACACTTTCGGGAGAACCGTCAAGGCGTTCTCCGCCGGGGCGCGGCGGCGGGCTGAATATCTTCATAACCTGCGTTGGCGATCCGGTCAATCCGATATT
>Ga0315281_10001818_pt1 | contig 31654 bp, 42 predicted proteins | sample YL17G07_0_MG_FD_204540 | JGI IMG/M metagenome (GOLD analysis project Ga0315281, IMG submission 204540) | Sediment microbial communities from Yellowstone Lake, YNP, Wyoming, USA - YL17G07_0 | ecosystem: Environmental > Aquatic > Freshwater > Lake > Sediment | place: USA: Wyoming | collected...
TGACGGGTAGGAGTATAAATAGGTATTTTAGATAGTATGAAATCATCCCAAGCCAGGAAAACCAGCATCACGCTGCCGGAAAAGTTGGAGGAGGAGCTTCGATCGCGGGCCGAGGCCGAGCATAGGACCTTGAGCGGGATCCTTCAGGAAGCGGCCCGTTTTTATCTCAATATCCGGAAGTGGGAAGCCCTTCAGCAGGAACTCTCGCTCAAGGCGCGCGCCATGGGAATCAAGACGGAAGCAGACGTGAACCGTCTCGTCCACGAGCTCCGAAAGTGACGGTCGTCCTCGATACGAACGTCCTTATTTCCGGCCTTCTCTTCCCGGGTGGCCCTCCGGACAAGATCGTTCGCGCGGTTTTGACCGGTCGGATCCAAAATGCCACGAGCCCGGACCTTCTGACCGAACTCAAACGCGTGCTCAAAAAGAAATTCGCCCTCTCCGACGAGAAGCTGGAGACCCTCGTTCATCTCATTTCCGATCAGAGCGACCTCGTTTATCCCCTCGAAAGGCTGTCGGCGATCAAGAGCGACGAAGCGGATAACAGAGTTTTAGAATGCGCCGAAACGGCGCATGCGGATTTCATCGTGACCGGCGATACGAAACATCTCCTGAGTCTGAAAAAGTTTAAAGGAATCGCGATCCTCTCCCCGGCCGATTTTATTCAGAAGATCCCTGCTCCGCTTTGATTGCGTCGTCATCCCTCGCCCTCCTCCTTGATCTCCGAAAGAAGCTCCGTCAAAAGGGCCACAAGCTGCTTGGCTTCATACCCCTGCCTGAGTTGCCGATAGACCTGCTTTGCTAGGAGCGTCAGGGCCTTGTGTCTGGCCTGCTTTGCATCGGTCGCGGGCATGTCTAGCCCCCGGATCTTGCCGAGAGTGGCATCATCGGGTATTCGAAGAAGCAATCGGAAGGCCAGTATCCAACTCTCTTGACGAACCGCCCCCAGGATTCTCTCATCCAGAGAAAGTTTGCTCGGCCCATGGAACTCCCGCAGCTCTCCGATAAATTTTCTGACCTTTTCGATATCCACGTGTTCGGGATTGGCGATGCCGTAGCCGGTGACCAACTGCTCGGTCGCCGCGGCGTACTGATCGGGAGGGATTCGAAAATTATCCTGTAGCCTTCGTTCCCAGTGGACAGTGCCGAGCGACGCGCTCATAAATGCTAGGGCAAGCCCCGCCTCATGGGTGACGCGTTGCAAGGGAACCGAGACACCGGTAGCGATGCCTAGGGGAAATCTGATGGACGCGATCATGAGGAACCTCCTGTGACGGACGTTCCTCGGGATAGAAATCGGACGAGGGGCTCAGCGAGATGGTCGGTCCCACCTAGGGAATGTTGCGGACTTTTGCAAAGCTCCTTGGTAGGATGAACTATGCCAATGAGTGAAAAAGAACGATCCTACTGGGAGGGTATCGCCAAGGCCAAGAGCGAGCCCCTTCCCAGGCCCAAGACACTGGAGAGGTGCCTTCGGTTTTTGGATGATGCCCTCCAGTTCGTCAAACGGGTCAAGGGAAAGATAGAACACAAAGAGCCCTCTGAGATTGAACTTTATCGGCGATGGGTGTCACTGAAGCGGCATTAGATGGAAACGATCTCCAAACCCCTCTTCCATTTCGCGAACCTACTTGAGAAACTCGATATTTCCTTCGCAATCATCGGCGGAGTCGCCGTCTCGCTCCTCGCGCAGAACCGTTTTACCGACGATGTGGATTTCACGATCACAATCGATGAACGTCAGGCTAAACGCCTCGAGTCTCATTTTAAAGGCGACCCCGCCTACACGATAAAGCAGTTGAACTTCATCTCTTCATCGACCATCCCTGATATGTTTCGGATCATCTGGGAAGAAACGCCCGTCGACCTCCTGGTCGCAAATACGGATTTCCAAAAGGAACTGGTCCGACGCGCTCAATCAAGGATCATTGAAGGAAAGAAGATTCCCATCGCGAGTCCCGAGGATCTTGTCGTTCTGAAACTGATCGCCGATCGCCCCATCGATCGCGCCGACATTGGAGATATTCTAAATAGATTTCAGAAAATCGATTGGGCCTACATCGAAAAGTGGTGCAAGGTTTGGGAGATCGAAGACCGTTTGAAAGCGCTCCAAGGCGGCGATCTGCCATGACCTGGGGCAGACTAAAACGCGCTATCAACGGCAACACCGCCTGTTCCGCCAGACGCATCACCTTCTCCTAGCTCATCTGAATTACGTCAAGAAAGCCCACGCCTCTTCCCGTGATAAACACGGAGAATTTCGACCTGGGACGGTCGAACGCGGTAATAGATGTGGTAGTTCCCTGAAACCACTTCGCGAACGCCTGGGATAACCTCCAGATTCCGGCCGCTTTCCGGAAACGACGAAAGCCGTTCGACGCTCCGTCGGATGCGGTCGGCCTCGGCCCTCGCGGCCTCCGGCTTGTCGCGGCGGATATAGTCCCTAATTTCAAGAAGGTCCCGCAGAGCGAGCGGCGACCATCGGATGCGGCGCTTCACTCAAAACTTTCCAGGATCTTGAGAGCCTCCTCATGGCCCTTCATTTCACCCTTTTCCGCTTGGCGTAGGGCTTGCAAAATCCCCTCGATGGCCTCGAAGCGCTCCTGCCTTTCTTCAAATGATTCGATGCTCTCCAAGACGGCCGCGACGCGGCCTCTCTGGGTGATCAAGATAGGCCTTCCCGTGGCCTTGGCTTGGGCCACCAGCTCCCTCGATTTTGTCTTGAGATCCGTGATAGGTTTAATCGCTTCGCTATATTTAAGGGCCATTAGAGGTACCTCTTTAAGTACCTCTAAACTACCCTTTCGAAGGGGCCTTGTCAACGAAGCACGAGATCCAACAACTCAAAAAGGAAAGGGCGCCCAGCTTTCGCTGGACGCCCTTCCTGAGCCCCTCGGAAACGATATCTCGTCCCGAGGTTTATGAACTTCCGTCGTCAACAGCCCACGGCTTTATGGATCCGCGTCATCTACATATTGGATCTTCCCATCAAGAGCCTGGGCGATCTCGGCGGCGTCGCGGCCCGCCTTCTCGCCGAAGCGGTGCGCCATCCTCGTATAATGCTCCCGGTGAAAATCGTCGCCTCGCAGGGAGGCCTCTTTGAAGCCATTCAAGCTTCTCAGGTAGGCATTAAAGTAGCCCTGCCGACGCACGGGTTCCAGGCGGTTCGCCAGCTCCCGCTCTTTCATCCCTATAAATTCCAGCCGTGAAAAGCTGACCGCGTTACGGTTGCCGTGAATCCTCCGTGTCTTGCCCCTGGGCCGGGACAGGCGCCGGTGACGGCGCAATGCCCGCCGAAGTCGAAGCGGAGAACCCGCTGACGAGGATCAAAGCACCGATGAGGGTGAGAATGCCTTCCGTGGAATCAAGATCCAACCGTCTCCCCCCGGGCCCGAGAGGCGAAGCCGTGGGCTGCGACCTATCAAACCAATTGGGCGGCTCAGGTTTCAGTAACGATTTTGGAGCCTTGCAGTCTCCGCCGATCCAAAATGGTCCCGACCTGCGCTTGTCGTCCAGGCATGAAAAGTACCGACCGATTTCATCGTTTCCGAAACGAAATTTATTCAGGTAATCGTCTCCCGGCAGATTGTAATTCGGCCGATTGTTCTCATTTGTTTTCGAAACAACGCCAACGGAAGGGGCGAGCGCCCTCTTCCCGACCGGGATCTCCGGAATGGGACAGGTCAGATCACTGAGATTGTCGAGTTTGCAGCGAGACATAAAAGCTCCTTTTTAATAAATTCGACCTCAACTCCTTCGAGCGGCACATCACCAATCTCGAGGTTTCGACGCTTCCTCCGACTCACCAGGGATCCACCACCGCACCAGAAATCCCGTCTGGACCACCCAGCCGAGGTCATCATGGAACCCGCCACCCTTCTCCGGTTGCAGGAGACCCTGGGCCCCGGCCTCGACGGAGATGCCGATGAAATCTCCGTAGAGATAAGTCCTGACGCCGACAAGGGCCTGAGCGAACGGCGACCACGATGCTTCCAAACCGACATTCCTCAACAAGGGACCTTCGGCCGAGAAAATAGAAGTGCCCCTGCCGAGAAAGGAGGCGCCTAAGTCGAGGATCGCGACCAGAGAGGTGTCGTGATGGACGGCGTAGGCGAGAATGCTTCGCGCGAAGAGGGACGCGCGGGGGCTGCGGCCTTCCTTGGCAATGAGTCCTCCCTCGCGAACATTCGTCTGCAGACTAAAGTACGGCAGATCGCAATTTACTCCCAGCCCAACGCCCATGCGAACGTTTGGAGTGACCGGGAGATTAATCTCCTGGGTGAATCCGATTCCCAGCGCGCCGCCGTCCAATGAGGTGCCGCGAAAGGAAAATTGATTGTCGAAGTTGATGTCCTTTTTCAGACTCATAGGAACCTCCCCAAGAAGTGCAGCGCACCTCCGACGATCGCGGGAACGGCTGCGCCCACTTTATTGTTCACTGCATTGGAAAGGTGATCCAATTCGGCTGATGGTACTGCAGCAGCGAGGTCACGGGCCATTCTGTCCGAAGTTGAGTTTGGGTTGTCTTTAGCGTTGCGAATAGCGGTGAGGGCGTCGCGAAGACGCATCAGGAAGATCAGGGATAAGAGACCACCACCCGAGAGATTCCACGGAGTGACGTAAACTGTCAGCCCGTTTGCTCTCATGATCGGATCATCATCGCGGCACCAAAAGGGAGCTGGCACATCCTTCTCAAGGTGGGGCACAGACTTCTTCGTAGCCTCGGGTGTGGTCGTGCCGGTGAAATAGGCGACCGCGCGGGCCGTTTCGTAGGATATCTGCATTTCATTCGAAGGTTGAGCCCAATTCCGGCAAGGTGACTGGAAGATATTGCGTCTCAGGAAAATTCCGCCATTTGGAAGTCGAAAGAGTTGATCGTCTGTCTGCGCGATTTCACGCATGAAAGACGCGGCTTCCGCATCAGAAACACCATGCGACGGGTTCGCGGCCCCGGACCAATCCGTCCTAGCGGGGTTATGATTATAATCGACCTGCCAGTGGCCGGTGCCAGGCACTAATAGGAAGTCTTTGTAGCCGAAAGTCTTGTCGATGGTCTTGGGATCACCCTTCCATGATGGAATTGACATAAATAATCTCCCTTAATTGTTAAAGCCGATTATCAATCTGCTCTCTTGAAAGTCCCATCTTCTCGCCAAATTCGAAGGCCTGTTCTCGAAAACGACGTTCACCCTCCACATAGCCGACATCCCGGGCTTCCCTGAACTTGCGAACGGAACTTTCAAAGGCCGGCTTGTATCCTTTCGATAATGCCGATCGAAAACGCGTTTCGATCTCGCTTTTTTTCATGCCCAGCCTCATCCCCGACTCCAAGACATCATCGAAGGCGGACTCCATGTCCTCAATATGACCGCTTGAAGCCTCCGCCCTCAATCGTTTGATTGCATTCTTATGGCTCTCTCTGACTTCAGAAACGTTCACGGGCCGCGTCGTGCTGAGATAATCATTCGCCTTGAGTTCTTTGGAAGTGATGGATTTTCTGGAATACGGGATCTCAAAAAAATTTAACAGGCTCAGAAGAGGGACAAGAGAAACCGGCGGGGTATCGTTAAGATAAAAATAACCACCGACTGCATGACGAAATTGAATATCCCATTGCATATCGTCATTATGTTTTTCCAACCCAGGACAGTTCGGCGTTCCCTCTAATCTCTCTTTTAGCTCAGCGAAGTCCATATGCAGGAGCATCTTTGGCCGGCTAATGCCCAGATCTTGCAGGTTGTATCGAATCGCGGGGACTTCCTCCGCTCGATCTATCGTTACTTTAGGCCCACTACCGCCGTTGAAATTAATGAGTTGGATTGTATCGTTGAGATCGATGTCACCATTGCCGTTTTCGTCACGGAAGACGGAAATCACATTTGGATAGCACTCAGCACTTACCGGATTTGTAGGTTTTGAACCCATAATGACCTCTCACTTCATTGTTTGTTTCCATCGAACACGTTTCTCACGCCGAGTAGCCTTGGAGTTCCACGTGCGGCCACGGTTCGGTGACGTCGGGGTCCGCCGTGATCTCCAATTCGGATGAGAGGCCGAAATAGCCGTGCCTCTTCTCCAGTTCGTCCCGATTCGTCCCTAACGGCTCGCCCGAGGCCACGAGGTCGCAGAAGGCCTGCTCCATGGCGAAAAAATCCCCGGCGCTTGAGGCCGCCCTGAATTTTTGGAGCGCCTTTTCGTGCGCCCTCTTGTAGCCTTCCAGGATCCAGGGCCGGAATTGGCTCTCGATTGCTTCTTCCGAAAGTCCCATTTCCCGGGAGTAATCCAAGACGGCAGCCACGTTGTAATCCACGAGAGACACGGGCTCGACGTCGTCCAGCATGGAATCCTTAAAGGCCCTCACCCACTCATGATATTCGTTCATCCCGTCGATCCCTGTTTCGTCGGATATTTTAAAAGCGGTTTGGTTCATAAAATTCTCCATTTCTGTTAATCAAATGACGGTTCAGGAATGCCGGCGGACGCCATTCTCTCCGTGTGCCTGTTTTCCTCCGCAGTCATCGCTTGGACAAATTCCATTTTCGAGACCTCCAGCTTGGTATCGAGTTTCTCAAGGCCCAATTCCAAATTGGCGGACTGCTGCATTTCGCGGTCCATTGAGGCCTGCTGGAGGGTGAACTCCTGAGACAAAACCTGGGCCAGGGCCACCTGTTTGCTGTTATTCGAGGCAACGATCATGGCGTCTGAATTGTCGGGACTCATGGAATCGTCGGCTGGCGCGGCCTCTCCTCCGTGGCCTCCACCCGCATGACCCCCGACAAAACCTGCAGCTTTGCCGACGGCATGCCCTACGGTTCCGGCGATCCCTTTAACGATGCCCTTCAGCGGGTTCAAAGGTCCAAGTCTGAAATCCATAATCTTTCCTCCGTTGCCATACTGATTGAGCAAACCGAATGCCAAGGCACTATTCATTGAATTTATTGAGTTTTTTTGATTTGAATGCGGATCAGGCCCTACTTAGTTCCTATTATGGGCCCTATTTAGGACATAGAGAGGGAACTACTGTCTACGAGCGGTAGACAGTTGGACTTAGAGAGATTCAAATTCTCGAAGAAATTGCGATGGCGACCAAATCGGAATGCCCCGAAATTCTTTCAGGTCAAGGAGATCCGGATCTCCGGAAACAATCACGTCGGCCTCGGCAGACAAGGCGCATTCCAAAATTCGATTGTCGTCGGCGTCCGTCTTGACGACCTGCAGGTGGCGGGGAGGGTCGACAACGACGGCCAGATCCCTCAATTCGTAGGAAATCCTTTGTATGATGTCTCTTGGAAAATGGAATTTCGGGCGGGCAAGAACGTCTCTCAACTCTTCCAGTATGAACTCCGAGAGAACGAGATTTACGCTGCCGGTGATCGCAGTCTCCAGAACTTGCCTCGGTTTGCCTCCGAAGAGGATGGCGGAAATCAGGACATTGGTGTCGAGGACGATCTTCACAGTCTAGGAGGACGATCTCGCCCGTCTCCTGTGAGCTGCGATCGCGGATGAAACGTCGATTTCCTTGAGGCGGAGCCGCCGCGCTTGCTTCTTACCAAAGGCAAAAAGACCTTTCCAGGTCCGCCGGCTTTCAATGTATCTCCGGGCGGCCTCGCGGATCAGTTCCGACCGGCTTCGGAACTCCTGGCGGGCCGTGCGGTCGATTTGCTCCAAAAGATCCCTTTGAAAGGAAATATTGACCGTGTCTGTTTTCATGAAGCTCCCTGAAGTTGAGAAGATTATATAGACAAGGATTGTATGAAGTCAACGTGCTGTTCCACGCGTGCCTTCCTTCTCCCATCTCCAAAAATCGGCCGGACTGACGATGACGATCGGGCCCACCCGCTTCAAGTCCTGAAGATCCTTATCGCCGGAGACCAGGCAGTGAGCCTTTGCTCCCAAAGCGGTCGCGATGATGTGGTCGTCATCGGGATCGCGGCAAATTCGCTTGCCGAGTTTCGCTTCTTGAACAAGTTGACATTGGCCGGCGACAAAACGGACAAGCCCTAGGACTTTATCCGCGGGGAAACGCAGCTTCTTAGCCAACTTTTCTTCGATTTCCTTGAGAAGAAAGGAGGAAACAAAGAGGGCGTGCGATTCCAGGCAATACTCCACCAACTCCTGGCAGCGCCCGTGGGTCAAAAAGGCGGCCAGCCAAACATTTGTATCCAGGACGATCCTCATGACACCCGGCGAAAGATATCTTCATCCTTGTAGAGACCCTTCTTCTCCGCCAGGGCGACCATGACGCCCCTCAATCGGCGAAATTCCCGAACGGCGAAATAGCGCCTCAGGGCCTCGCGAATGACGTCGCTCCGGTTGAGCTGGTCTTCTTTGACGGCCGCGTCCAAGGTCTTTCGAAGGGACTTGGGAAGGCTGATGGTGATGGTCTCGCGCATGACGGCTCCTCCTGTATGACAATCTATTACAGGGAATGGAGATTTGTCAATTTGAAGGCGATATTCCCTCCGCCCTCTGTCGGCGTCGTTGGGGAGGGCGGTTTAGTGACCCATTAGGATGCGACCCAAGCCTTCGTCCGCTGTCTTCAAAATTGTCCAAAGGTGGGCGACTTCGTTCCACCAACTGGTTGTCTTCCGTCCATGAGCTGTTGCATTTTTTTGCCAAGCTCTCGAGCTTTTTGGTCATTTTTCAGTAACTCGTTCGCAGAGTCCGCACGAGCTTTCGCAGCAGCCTTGATGGACGGCGTTGCGCTTGAGGGTGCACCGCTTGATCCAGCCGGCTTCTTTTCCATACCTTCCCTAATTTTTTCGCCTAACTCTTGTGCTTCTCGGCTTTTGTCCCCTATCGCCTTGGCAACGTCCACACTAGCCTTTGCAGTCGCCTCTTTGGCCTCTTTACTATTAGCCTTATTATTAAGACATCGGCTCACTGCCTCAACGCCATCTACAACAGACTTCGTACAGTTAATTTCTCCCATAAATACCTCTCCTTAGTTTGAAGCGCCGTCATCGGCGCCTCGGTTATTTTTAAGCAAATGAGACAGTTCCGCCTCAGGCAGCTTTCTTTGCGGGCTGCGGATTGACCGCGGCCTTGGGGGTCTGTTTTGGTTTCGAAGACTCCCCTTCTAATATATCCACGCGAAAATTGTCCCGCACATCTCCGGACTTCTGCGCCTTCTCGCTCGTAAGACCCGAATGGGCGTGAATCTGGTAACCTACCGGCACCTCCAGATTAAAGATGGAATGCCCTTTTTTGAGGTCGAATTTTTTGAGCGTTCCGTCGGGATAGAGCACTTCGATATAGCTCGGATCTTTCCGATTGAAGGAGTTCACGTCAAATACTCGAAGCTGAAGATGCTTCATCGGGAGCGAAACCGGTTCTAACGAAATGGCCTGGGCCGATTCAAAAACTTGGGAAGGGCTCATCGGTCCAGACTGGGAAGGAATCATCGGTCCAGACTGGGGACTCACATATGGTGTGCTTCCTGCCAATTCTGCTACGATCGGCCTTTCTCCCGGCATCACATGATGCGCCTCAACGATGGAGAACATGGCGTCAGTGCCAACTCCCTTCTTCGCCCCAACGGTCAGCTTCGAATTGTTATTAAGAGAGGCTCGTCCATCGCCGACATTTAACGTGGCGACCTTAAGCAGTTTCGGATGGTGATCTTTCCGAGTCACATTGTTCAGTTTCTCGCAGGCACTCTTTGCATCCTTGCAGGCCTTCTCCGCGTCGTGTTTCGGCGCCTCTTTGGCAACCACGTTTGTAGGCGGAGCGGTTACCGACGGATGAGTCGCGTTCGTTTCCGTTGATACTGTGATGCTCATAAGAAATCTCCTTTTAAACTTGTCGAATGAGTAAGTGAGCAATCCGAATGCCAATGAGCTTACATATGAATTTATTGGCTTTTTTTGATTTGAATGCGGATGAGGCCGAATTAAGTTCCTATTATGGGCCCTTTTTAGGACATATAGAGAGAACTAATGCCTACTCTGCCCCTTACAGCGAAGAGTGATTTTATTTAAATATTAATAATTTCAAGTATTTAAGTTGAGGTACTCGACTGGCATATGCCTTGCTTTGTCATCAGGCATGGAGTTTTCGAACGTGTCATTCACCGCCCTTGTCCCCTCCACCCCTTCTCAGGCGGGGACCCGGTCTTTCTCGATCACGATCGGCAAAGAAGCATCATCCACCCAACCCTGCTTCTTTGGCGATGTAGAGAAGATCGGGTCCCTCGTCTCTTCTCCGGTCAACCGGAAACGCCGAATGAACAAAACACAGGAGAAAACAAAATGTCGCTACCACCACTCGACGTAAACAAAATGATCCAATTTCTCAGGATGCGTACGGAATCGGTTCCTCCGAAGGAACCGGGCAATCTCCCTCAGCGCGGCCAAAAAACTGAGCCGGTTTCGGGAAGCTCAAATCCTCCTAACTCTTCGGAGATCAAGGCAAAGCTGAGAAAGATCACGGCTCCGCAGAATCGGAAATTTGCAACTCCACAGAATATCAATGTCTCGCACAACCCGGATGGAACCATCTCAACCATCCTCCTAAAAAAAGGCGGATCGACCTTTGCCCTTGGAGACAAATCATTTCCATCCGGGGCCGAGGTTACGATTTCCTATGCATCTGAAAAAGTGCATGGCTATTGGGTCCTTTTTACCAAAGGTGGCGTCTTTCAGGGCAAGACTTACGAACCGGGAAACGATGTTTTTTTCGGCGACCAATGGAATGAGCTTGTAGTGAACAAGCCGAACAACACCATCGCGAGCGACAATGCGAACGTCATAGCAAGGGCGCAGATTGGTCGTTGAACAAATGCCTGATCGAACAAACCAAATAGGAGTCATTATGTCCGCATCATCATCGCCCGTCGGTCAGAACAACAGCCTGGGCCGTATCGAAGACGACCCGATCTTGAATGGCGTCATGAGAAATTTGGCGGACTCTTTCAACTCTGCCGGCCAAATGACTCCTGAGATTGTAGGGGCCAATGCCGGCAAAGGGATCATGACAGCTCTTCTCGCTGGGCTGATGACCCAACACCATTCAAATGAAGGCGGCACGACACCCGCCGGCGATGGAGATGCGTCCAAGAGCAATTCCGCGGATCCCGCCACCAACCCCACCGCCGCGAAGGACCCGGAAGTAGCTCCAAGCGGCACGGAAGGCGCGAAACAAAATCCCCCGGCGCCGCCGACGAATAATCCCGTAGCCGCCGCCAAACCGGCCGAGACCACCGCTCCGGAACCGGCAAAGAGCGCGCCGACCGTTAGGCATCACAAAAAAACAGTTCACAAGGCTGCTTCCGCCAGTACCCCCGTCGCCACCATCCCAATCCCTCCCGTCCCAGCCACCTCAGTCACTGAGACTCCTGCAGGCGCCGCCGAAATGAAGCCGGCGGCGCCCGCAACCACCTATGGTCCACTTCCGGATTAATAAGACTGAAGCATTGGAGTGCCAGGTGCGGGTGGCGTGGAAAAGTGTATTTTGTATAATTTGCATAAGGGTGCTGAATGAGCTCAGAGAGAAGATGAAGCCTGATCGACTTGTGGAAGCGGCAAAGATCGAGGGAGAACTGGCCCCTGCCCAACGGCTCGGATATCTGCTCGATTATTTGAAGGACAAGAAGCTGAGCGAATCTCTTTATAAGAGGATGAAAAATCTCGATCTCCTGCCGGCACCCCTCATCCCCACCCGGAAGCTGCCGAAGAAGCGCACGTACAATTCGAAATGGGCCATCATCATCAATGAAGACATAGAGGTGGATCGATGATCCCTCAGGCGGACGTCATCAACTGGAAGCTCCGAGCGCTGTATCAGCGGAAAAAAGGGCGGGATATTTTTGACATCGCCGTGAGCGTGAAACACTTTCCGAAGTTGAGCAAGGAGAACGTGGTTAAGTGTTTTCACAAATACATGGAGCACGGAGGGCACAACGTTTCCCGAGCCGAATACGAGAAAAACCTGGCGGAAAAAGCCCGACACCCGGCCTTCGCGAAAGATATCGAACCCCTACTCTCCGCTGATGGCGGATCCGATTTTAGTCTTGAGACGGCATTGGATCTCATGCGGAACGATTTTCTTCCACTTCTCCCGGGAGAGCGTTGGTCTCCTCCGGACCGTTCCTGAGATCATGTCGAGAGCTGAACCCAAAACGGTCCCAACACCCGATTGCGATCCGACTAACTCCACGTGTCCGTAGTGTAATATTAATTAAGCGACCCCAGAAGATCTCCCGAACACTCTGAAGCGCTAATGGCTATCGGCCTTGATGTTCTCACTACGAGTCCTAACGTAGGACATATTACGGGAACTAAATAGTTCATCCCAAAACGCAATAACAAAAAATAACCAGTAATTTTAGTAGCTTATAGATCAGCGCCATCTGGCACGCCCCTTGCTCTTTAGTCACTGGGGGAGGCTGACCAGTGACAAACAATCCAAATTCCAAGGTCTCCAGTGGAAACAATCCGTGGTCGGCCTATTCCTCCCTCAACCCCAAGGACAATACCGAGGCCTACCAGTTGGGCCAGGAGCCAAAACGTGCCGTTAGGGAACTGCCTCCGTCATCCGATGTCTTCGGTGGCATCGTCGAAGTCGTTTCAGCGACTTTCATCCCTTTTTACCAGGTGGCTAATAAAAAGGGTGCAGAACAGTATTTTAAGGCCGACGCGAGCCGCTCCGTATCGCCGGCAGATGTTTCTCAACCCCCACCAGCCGTCGATCCACTAGTCGAAAAAAAGATGACTGAGTTGGACTCTCTCATTCGTAATGGGAATGAATCAACGGTCATCTGGGCGATGGCCGAGCGTGCCTTCATCGATGGAGATTTTGATTCGGCGCTCGCCGGTTATTATTATATCGGAAACAACCTGCAGGATCCTGAGTCTAACAAACTTTCCGAAGAGGATAGAAATCAAGCGCTCCATGAAGTGAACACCAAAATCATCATGATCTTGAGGGTCAAGGCGGCAAAGGAAACCCAAGAAGGAAATTTTGATGCTGCAAAGAATGATCTTGAAGAGGCGCTGAGTCTTAGCCCTTCAACCGGCAAAAAAATGATTGTCGATCAGATGATTCAAGTTCTCGTGGTTTCGGGAGAGGGAGATCTGGAGGCTAAAAGAATAAAAATAGGCGACGAGCATTCAAAATGGATGGCCTTCCAAAAAAGTAAATTTCAATCGAGGCATCGATTTATAGATAGAAGCAGCTGCGTGGTTCCTCCAGGCGCGGAAGTTGGATGCCATGGGGACAGGAATGATTTCGACCCCGATTATTACGACAATGTTTCTTTTGATCGGCGTTCTCTCGAGTTTAAGAGTCCCTACCTCGACCGGGCCTCTCTTCTTGAAGGTGATTACAAAAAGGCGAAAGAGAGGATCGCCGATCTCGTTCGTCACCATCTTAATCCTGATGCAGAAGGGATCGACAAGATCGACAGAGAAATGTATTTGGCCTCCGTTTTCGTTTCTCTCGGCGATTCCCAAGAGGCGATTAATGTCTACAAACAGATCCGGACGGAATCTCAAAACTCCCGGGATCCTCAGATCGTTTTAAAACGCGCTCAGGTCGGGAATGAGCTGGGCGCGATTTATTTAGGACAAAATTTTCAGCTCCCTCAGGCCATTATCGTTCTCGACGCCGCCAATCAAGAACTCGAAACGTTGCCCAGGGATGCCGCCGGAATATTTCTCCAGACACAAAACCGCTTTCTCAAGGCAGAGGTCCTTTTGGCGGACGCCGATACAGAGAAAGAGGTTAATGCGGGCATTCGGGAGTTGGAATCGATCCATAGCAAGGAGTTCAATGGCGAAGACTTATGGGAATATTCCGGGACTCCGGAAGGTAAGGCGATTGAAGCCCTCTACACCAGAGTCACTTTTCGACTGGCACAAATGTATTTTAGTCGGCCGGAGACCGTCGGCACGGCAATCCGCTATGCCGACGCCATTATTCTTAATTCGCACAACAATTCCGACTTTGTTCCTGACGCCCTCGCCCTCAAAGGCCTCGGGCTCATTCGAAAGGACAAGGCGGTCGAGGGTCTGGAGACCCTGAGGGAATTACAACTCAAATATCCCGACTCTGAAGCAGCCAAGGCGATCAGTTCCAATAAAAGATTCAAGGGCGTTGTCGATGAGAGAGGAGTCATCAGAGACAAAATCAATAAGAAGGATATCGGGGAGGCCCTAAAGGTCCTGGTTGATCGAAGTGGAAACACTCCCCTCTGGAGAAAAGGTTTTTTTGCAGGGGCAGGCATCTTGGTCGGCCTCGTTTTCGCGCCGGAGTTTACCATTCCTGTCTTGATGGCAGGGGCGGGAGGCGGTCTCTTGGCCGACCGGTTATTGGGGGCTGTAGAGCATTGGGGAGACGTCACCGATGCCTACCGGACGGGTCTCTCCAATGTCGATATGGTCCGCAATCTCACGAATATTTTCATGCTGGGGCTTGATGTTGGAATGCTCTTCACTGCGGGGACTGTCGGCAGCCTGGCGCGAGAGGGAACCAAGACGTTACTGAAAAAATGGGGCATTGGTGAGTTTACCACATGGGCCACTTCGCGGCTCGTCGGGCATGGCGTTACTTATACCGCCATAGAAGGGCTGCACGCCGTCACCAGCGGTGAGTTTCATTGGAGTCCAAAAAGGGCCCTCATGTTGACCGTGATGAGCGAGGTCTACGCCTTTGCCGAGTGGACCGGAGCGGGGGCGGCGGTTTCTCGCGGGGCACAGTCCGTCGGGTTTACCAAACGAGCTGGGGATCTTTCCGGGTGGGTGACGAATACGGCAATTGGGGCGACTGTTTATTATCCGATCGCTCTAGGCTCTGCCTCCCTGGGATGGGAGACGGTGCCTGGATTCGACGACTTCTTGATAGAACAATTCAAGACAATGGGACCTCTGCATGCCGCTGGCGTTGCTCTCAAGCGGGTCCTGCCGAAAATGGGTAGATCCGCGTCAGAAACCAATCTCTCCTTCAAAGAATTCATGAAGAGGGTATTTTCCCCTCATTTGGATATTTTTGGGAGGCCTCGAGATCCGCTTCGCTTTCAAAGGGGATCCTTATCGATTTATTACAAGGCGGGATTAGAGGGAGGTCGCATCTTTACCTCAGAGGGAACCGGCAAACGGGCCAAGAACCTTGTCGAGATCCCGAAGGACGCTCGCAAGGTCACGATTCGTGACGGTGAGCGAGGGACGATTGATTTCGATTTTCAGGACTCCGCCGGGCTCTACCTCGTCACGAACAATAGCGATCGCCCTGTTTACTTCCGCGTGGGCGCCGAGGACACGCCTAAAAAGATTCTATCGAAAGGCTCAGGACTCGTCCCCGACTATGGGAGGATCCGCATTGGAGACGGTTGGTATGATCTCAGGACGCGGAATAGGGACGATGCGAAAAAGATCGGGCCGCCGACAGAGAGCTATACCCCCGACCTCCCCCCTCAGCCGGGAAACCAGTCATCTCCGAGCGGTGAGATCGACAACGAGCCGACTGTTGTCGATTCGGGACCGAAAGGCTCCGACCTCGGAGGCACGCAGGTTATGAGAAAGAATGGTTCTAGAACTCCTCAACCTCGCGCGGAAGCAAATAGAGAGGTGATCGCCGCCCGTCAGGCGGCGGCCGATCCGGTCTTTCCGCTCGATGCGGCCCCCTTACCTGAACGGGTCAGGACGCCAGAACAGAAGGCCCTTGCCGCCGAGCTGGATAAATTCCGGGGACGGTATGCCAAGGAGGTTCAGTCGAATAAGAAGCTTGAGAGCCTAAGGGGAAAGAGCAGCGCCATGGCCACGGATGAAGCGGTGGAGATCGATGTGGCGGATCCAACCGCTTTTCGCGAGGCCGATAGGACCATCCACAAGCTGCTCGCGGACGGCCTCTATCAGGTGGAGCTCACCAGAAGCCCGAATGCGCGGGAGAGGACGATCGTGGCGAGCGATCGCACCGGCAGACGTCTGACTATCAGAATTTCAGAACAGCCCGAGTCGTTCCGAGGCAATTCCGCAGCCGATCTAAAGTCCCGGGCAGTTCTCGAAGTCATGGAACCGATTCTAACGGCCGAGGAGAGCCCGAATTTCATCCGGTCCGCATCGATGTCCGAAGGAGTGGTCGTTGCGAAGGGCCCGGAGGGACGCCAGTGGGTCCACGATAAAATCAAAGAAAAGGCCGGCAAACTGGGATTGCGTTTTATGGTCTCTGTGGACGGCAATGACAGGATCTATCGGATTGGATCAGGTGATAAGATCGTCACCATCCGAGTGACGGTCGTCTCCGACTAAACGCCCGATCTCCGCCGGTACCCCCACATCGCGATCAGCTTTTGATGCTGCGCCATCGTCAGGCCCAATCTTCTCGCGATGATCCAGGCGTCCACGTCATGGTTCCTCATCCGCCATCGCTGCTCCCACAAACCCGCCATGATCTCCCAGACCAGATGTTCTCTCCAGTCGTTGCGGGAGGGCCGGATCGGTTTGGAGCCCGCCTCGATCCCTTCGTAGAGACCATGGATGTCCCGCCAGTGGGCGAGTTCGTGAGGCACACTGACAATACGTCTGGCGATCTCATGAAAGGTATCCTGCCGTGAGGATGGGATCACCTTCGCGATCCAAATCTCGTCGGGTTGATCCGTCGCCGGGAGACGCCGAAACAGTGCGTTCCGACAGCCGTCAGGGCTCTCGCCTCCGACCACCCCGCGCGAAGCGGCAACCTTTTCGTCAAATTCCCTCTGCGGCTTGATCAGGAGGACGAGCCTCGGGTCGTTGAGTTGCTCACGGAGCGACCGGTCTTCGGAGGTGTCGCCGAGCGTCAGAAAATCAAGCAGGTCCTCGGGAGTCAGCCGTCCCTGCCGGGCCGGGTCATCGACATGACCGAGAATCCGTTTGATCAGACGGCTTCGAGCCTCCTCTCGTTCCGTGCCGCCCTCATTCAAATAGTAGGAGGCCTCCAGAGAAACGGCGACCACCCTGCGGGCCAGTCGGAGGTCATTCAGGGAGGCTGTGTGCGGCGTGCCGTTGAGTCTCCGGGAGATCTCTTCGTGGGGAAGACCGATCGTTCGGAGCGAGGAGACCACCTCGACCGTATCGGCGAAATCGGAACGCCCCGTCTCCATGAAACGAAAGACCTCTTCGAGTTCCTCCATTCGGCGTGCCTGGTTATCCTGGCTCAAAGCCCGGTGAAGAGAAGCGAGCAGGTTCGCCAATCCGGCGCCGTCCGGGGCGTCCAGAAGGTCGGAAAAAATAAAAAGGTCCTTGATCGCCTTGGCGGTGTAGAGATGATCGAGGCTCCCCGGATTGGGTCGGTGGAGAAACGCCTGAAAGAGACTCTCGCGGGACGAGTCCGGAAGGTTGATCGAAAAGACCGACTCGACCAGCGGAAGGGCGTACGGCCCTGCGCCAACCTTGAAAATGAGATCGAGACACCGTTCTTGCGAAGGCACCTCCGTCTCCGAGGCGGTCGGGATGCACAAGGATTGATCGAAGGAAGCAGCGCCACTCGCATGTGCGAGAGTGAGGGCGGTAAGGCCGACTGGATCGATCATCCGTAGCACGGCCCCTTATCGTTAACGGTCACGCGATGTTGCTAGAAAGAAGACACTCAGCGACTCCCTTTACCCACCTCCTCAACCCGAGTCGAAAAGACGTAGACGTAATTGAACAGCTTTCTGTCTTCGGGTTTCATGTCGGGAAACTTGAGCTTGCGGCGGATTTCCTCGACTTTTTTCAGGCCTTCTTCAACCCCGCCAGTCTTTCCGCGGTTTCTTGATAGATGCGCGATCGAGGCCCGACCGCGACCACTTCAAGGATCTTTCCCGCCACGCGATACATACAGGGCCGTTGTTTAGACGACTGTCCGATAGGACTTTCGACCGGCCCTGTAGTACTACAAGTCCGTAAGGTGTCTTTTAAACTGCGGACTTGTAAGTAAATGATGCGAAAGCGACCGACCCGAAGGCTCCACAGCCCCAAGAGCTCGGCCCTCAGCGGCTTTCCCTCCGCGGGGTTTCTCAGGAGGGCGTCAAGCCCCGCTCGGGTCTTCTTTCTGAGAGGGGGCGCGAGACGCGAGATCAGTGAGACAATTTCCTGCGGAACGCGGATCTGTAAGAGAGGGGAGACCGGCACTAGGAGGTTGACTCAAACAACTCGTCCAACGTGTAGGTCTTCTTGGTACGCTTCAGGGACTTCAGTCCCAGGCGGATTTCCTTCATCAACGCCTTGTCCGAGCGAATGGCCAGGGTTTCCTTCCAACTCTCGTACTCATCGGGGCTTACGATAATCCCGGCCAACTTCCCGTTTCGCGTGATAAAGATTTCCTCGTCACGGGCCTCGACTTGATCGATGAGTTCGCTCAATCTCGTTTTGACTTCGGAGAGTGCCAAGGTTTTCACAAATTCATAATGACCAGAATTCGGTCTAAAGTCAATGATGGGAATTCGTCTCGTTCCCCATCTCCTGAGCCCGAGTCGAAAAGACGTAATTGAGCAGCTTTCTGTCTTCGGGTTTCATGTCGGGAAACTTGATCTTGCGGCGGATTTCCTCGACCTTCTTCCCTCCTCTCTTCATCAGAAGCCCGATGGCCTCGTCGAAAAAGGAGACCGATCCGACCCCTCGTCCGCCAAAAATCACCTCGATCTCGGCTTCACCCCAATGGCTCAGGATCAGATCGCGGATTTTTTTTCCGGCATCGCGGGAGATAATGTCCTCTCCGCAAATCTCGCTCACGTCTATTTTCATGAGAAAAACTCCTCGCCGCCCGATTCGCCGACCATCTCCTCAAGACCGGCCGCGTCGAGATTAAACTGAATGTCGACGCAGGTCCCCGTGAATGACCGTCTTGCCTTCCGATAATTGTATTCTCCCTTATCGTACTTCATCACCGCCTTGGCTCTCCCGGTATAAATATGGAGCCGCCCCTTGTTTCTCCGCAGAATCTCCTGAATGAACCGATATCCTCTTCCGCCCTCCAAGCCCGTCCGGGTCGTCAAGCCGATCTGCAAAAGGGAGCGAACGGCATCCACATCGTCATCGTATTGCGGATAGCGCGTGCGTATTTTTTGAGGAATCCCCATGCCGAAATCCAGAATGGTCAAATGAAGAAGCCGGGATCTTCCCCACGCGCCCGCACAGACATAACAGGACTTCTCACCACTGTGATCGATGGCGTTCGTCAGGAGCTCCGTCAAAACAACAATGAGCGAGTCACGGGCCGCTTGAGACATCCGAAGATTCTCGCCGATCAGCCTTAAAATTTCCTCCAGAACGGCGTTGTTGTTGCCGGTGATCTTGCGGGCCTGACACATCCGCTCGGCGATCCGGATTTGCGCCGGCCCGTCGCCTTTCAGCATCTCTTTGGCGGAGCGAACCACGCTCGCCGCCTTCTTATTTCTAGGGAGAACCAGGGAAACGCGATTTTTCTTGCCGATCGACAAATCAACGAGCCCGCACAAAAAACACATAAGAGCGGAACTCACCGCCACGACCCTTGAGAGGTCCAGAACGAGCTCGCCTTCACGCAAATCAAGAACGCTTCTGACCGCCCTTAGAAAGGAATCAATATAGGCGATGGTGGGCTGCCGAGGAAATTGAATGCGCTCACGAACCACTGATGAAGGGTAATCAATTCATAACTTACTGTAAATACTTAATATTATTTAGTATGATTGCGCCAATTATTATAATACTCAGTTTTATAACTAATAAATTCAGTTAGTTATAATGACATTGTCATACCCTTCATAAATGGGCTGCTTAATCTTATACCGTCGTTAGGAACCAAACCCTCAAGATCTCCTCAAAGGCCCGCGCGTAGTCTTTCGCCGCCTTGTCGGCGATCTCGGGAAGGATCCCTTCGCCCATCCGGTCTTCAAGGACCGAAAGCGTTTGCCGATCCAGTTGAGGCGTACGGTCCGGATGGGACTCGCGGTCCGCAAGATACCGGACGGCATGAGGCGTGACGCCGTTCAAGGCTAGGGCGGCGCGAAGCGGCGGGAGGTCCGAAAGCCTTTGAAGGATTTCCGGACGCCGATCTTCCAGGGCCACCTCGACGCGTTGCGATTTATTCCAGGCAATGGAATCGGAAAAAATCGGAGCTCCTTGCACGTCCTGCAGGAGATCGACCTTTAAAATATCGTTCGGCGGATCGAGATGAATCTCTCCAAAAATATTTTCGCCATGCAGAAGCCCTACGATCGCCGTCGTCCCGACACGGTTTTCAATGACCCTGATCCCTCGGTCTTCCGCAATGGCGGACTATTATCTTTCCATCGCCGGAAATGTTGCGGGAGAAAGGGCTGTGAAAAAGGATTGTGCTACCGCGCTTCCTTCAAATTGAAATTTCGAAGGGTATCGGGACGAAGAGATCGGAACTCGGAGGAGAGGTAGGCGGCGCTCGAAATGGTCGACTGAATCTCGTTGTTAGATTGAAAACTTTGGGGCGTCTCGGAGCCCTTGGCAGGGCTTTTGTAGACGAGGTTCAGACCCAGTTTTAAGGCTGGGGCCTCGAAGGTTCCGTCCGGTAGGACCGTGACGGCCACGTCCCGGTAGGTCACCGCCTTGGCGTCCGTGTCGGTGATCGTCCCAAGCTGGACCCTCTGCAGGAAATCATCCGCCGAGGTTAGGTTGAGGTTCGTCGCGACCTCCGCCGGAACCTCGACCACCCGAACGTACCGAACCTCTTTGATCAGCCTCTCTCGGGGATCGTCCGATAATTGCCCCGATCGATACATCATCATCGTCTTGTGGTGGCAATAGTCGCCTCCGTCGGCGCCCTCGGGACACCCGATGTCGGCCGAACCGACCTGTGCACTGACCGGGTCGAGCTGTTTGGCGGCGACCGTCGCTCCCGTGGCGGACCCGCCCGAGCCAGACGATCCCCCCGATCCCAATGATCCCGAAGCATCAAACCGTGACGGATCGGCGCCGGTCCCCATTCCGGATCCCGCGGAAGAAGTCTTATCGGACTCACCGTTGGCGGTGATATTTGAATCCGTCGAGTCCGGGCTTGAAGTCGTAGAGGACGGCTTGGACGCCCCCATGGGAGTGGATCCAGGCAACATCCCACCGGGCTGACACCCAAAAAGAAGGAGACCTAGAATTGCGGTGAAAAAATATCGAATTTTCGATGCCATCGTTTGTTCCTAATCTGTTCCTAGTCTATTCCTAATACGGCTCGCAGCGGCCGAGCAGGATGAAATGATCCTTCATAAGCAATACAAGCAATCGGAGTGCCAACGCGCGCCGCCGTGAGAGACACCAACATCTTGATTTTACTTGGATAAAAAAACGAAATTCTTGGAATTTTGAAAACTCCATTATCAGAATGAGAATTTTCTCATTCTGATAATTTGTTGGAAGATTCTTGTTTTGCCATTAAAGGCCCTTCTCATGAACCATTCGCCTGCGGACCAAGAAGCCCCTCTCCCGCCGTTGCCTTCCAACGTCCGCGTCTTGGGATGGGTGAGTTTCTTCACCGACGTCTCCAGCGAGATGATCTTTCCCCTCCTCCCGGCCTTTCTGACCATAGTCCTCGGCGCCGATCCCTTCGTGCTCGGCCTCATCGAAGGCATCAGCGACACCACGTCCAGCCTCCTCAAACTCGTCTCGGGATACCTCTCGGACCGCTTCAAGAAGCGGCGCTTCTTTGTTCTCTTGGGCTACGGGCTCTCGTCTCTCTTGAGACCTCTCACGGGTTTGGCGCCGCATTGGTCGATGGTCTTGGGAATCCGATTTGGCGACCGCGTCGGCAAGGGGCTTCGTACCTCGCCTCGTGACGCCCTGATCGCTCAGAGCGTGCCCGCTTCCCAAGCCGGGCGTGCCTTCGGATTCCATCAAATGATGGATCATGCCGGCGCCGTCGTCGGATCCCTCATCGGTGCGGGCCTCATCTTTTTACTCCCCGGAAAATACCGGATGATTTTTCTCTTCGCCGGAGCGCCCGCACTCTGCGCGTTGGGCATCCTGACGCGAGTTCGGGAAAAAGAACCGATCGAAAAATCGCCTGAAAAAACGGAAAAGAGCCCTCCGCTTCCGGTTCAGGTGAAATTTTTCTTGGGGCTTCTCTTTTTCTTCACACTCGGAAACGCCACCGACGCCTTTCTGCTTCTGCGGCTCCAAGTCAACGGACTCCCGTTGGCCGTTATCCCACTCCTTTGGGCGGGGCTTCACATCATCAAAGCTTCTTCGAATTCGTGGATCGGCCGCCTCTCCGACCGGGGCAACCGGCGCGCCTTTCTCGTGTTGGGTTGGATCTTTTACGCCGCGGTCTACAGCCTCTTCGCCCTGCCTCTCCCGACGACGGCCGTCGTTCTTCTCTTTCTGGCCTACGGACTTTTCTACGGATTGACCGAGCCCACCGAAAAGGCCCTTCTGAAGGAATGGGTGCCCGCGGAGCAGTATGGCACCGCTTACGGCCTCTACCATACGGTCTTGGGAGTCGCCCTTTTGCCCGCGGGACTCTTTTTCGGATTCTTGTGGAAAACGTGGGGCTACGGCGCGGCGTTCGGATTCGGCGCCGGCATCACCGCGGTCACCGCCGTTGTCTGGATCTTTTGGATGGCGGTTAGATCCACTTCTTTTTCAAGAGGAACGTCTTGATCAGCTGCGCCAGAGCCACGTAGGACAACAGCGTCACCGCCAAAATCGGCCAGTAGAGAGGCGGCAGGCTCGTAAATCCCAAGGTTTCCTTCAGCGGCGAGAACGTGAGCCAGATTCCTCCGGCCATCACGGCCACGCTCGTCAGCATCAGCGGCCAACTCGCCCGGCTGGTCACGAAGGGAATTCCGTTGGTGCGGATCACGTGAATCACCAACGTCTGCGTCAGCAGGGATTCGACAAACCAACCGGTTTGAAAGAGAGATGCGTGTTGCGCGTCCCGGCAGCCGAAGACGAAGAGCATGATGAAGAAAGTCGTATAATCGAATAGTGAACTCACCGGACCCATCAAGAGAATGAACCGATGGATCCGGTCCATCGACCACGGCATGGGCTTGAGGGTCAGATCCGCGTCGACCTCGTCCGTGGGGATGGGCACCTGAGAGAAATCGTAGAGGAGATTGTTGGTCAAAATCTGGATCGGCGCCATGGGCAGAAACGGCAAGAACAGACTCGCGCCCAAGACGCTGAACATGTTTCCAAAATTGGAACTCGCCCCCATCCGGATGTATTTGATGATGTTGGCGAAAACTTTTCGGCCCTCGAGAATCCCCTCCTCCAAGACCATGAGACTTTTCTCCAAGAGAATCACGTCCGCGGATTCCTTCGCGATATCGACGGCCGTATCCACCGAAATCCCGACATCCGCCGCGCGCAGGGCGGCCGCGTCGTTGAAGCCGTCGCCCATGTAGCCGACGACATGGCCCTTTCCTTGAAGGATCTTGATCACACGCTGCTTGTGCGCCGGCGAGAGACGGGCGAAGATCGTGGTTCTTTCGGCGATTGCGGACAATTCCTCATCGGACATCGATTCGATCTTGCCGCCCACGATCATGTGTTCGGAGGGAATCCCGACATCCTGGCAGATCTTTCTCGTGACGAGTTCGTTGTCTCCCGTCAGCACCTTGACGGCCACGCCGTGCTGATTGAGTGCCAGGATCGCGGACGGAGCGGACGACTTGGGCGGATCCAGAAAGGCGATGTAGCCGCGCAAAATGAGTTCCGATTCGTCGTCTTTGGAAAAGACCGTCTTCCCCTGGATGTCCCGGTACGCGATGCCCAAGACCCGGAACCCGTCGTTGCTTAAATTCTCGAATTCTTCCCTCAAATCCTCCAAGAGCATCCGATCCATGGGATAAATCTCGCCGTCGAGTTCAAATGAAGCGCAGCGGTTGAAGACCTCTTCCGGTGCTCCTTTGGTGATGAGACGACTGACGCCCTCGGGCGTCTCCACGACCACGGACATGACCTTGCGGGAAAAATCGAAGGGGATCTCGTCGATTTTTTTAAAAGCCGCGGTGAAAACCTCTTCGTTGTGCTTGACGCCGTGCTCGATGATGCCGCGATCCATGACGTTCTTGAGGCTCGTCTGAAAATGGCTGTTGAGATAGCCCAGTTGGAGGACGCCCAGATCGCGCTCCAGTGCCACATTGCAATGTTTCTGAACGATGACGCGGTCCATCGTGAGCGTGCCCGTCTTGTCCGTGCACAAGACGTCCATCGCCCCGAAGTTCTGAATCGACTGCAGGTGTTTGACGATGACCTTTTTCTTCGACATCACGATGGCGCCTTTGGACAGGCAGACGGTCACGATCATCGGCAACATTTCGGGCGTCAGCCCGACGGCGACCGCCAGCGCGAAAAAGAAGGCCTCGTGCCAGTTATGCTTCCCGAACCCGTTGATCAGGAAGACCAGGGGGACGATCACCCCCATGAACCGGAGCATGAGCCAGGTGATGCTATTGATTCCCTTATCGAAGCTCGTCTCGGTCGGTTGGACCAGAATATTTTTGGCCATGCCGCCCAAATAGGTTTCGACCCCCGTCAGGAGAACGACCGCCAAGGCCGATCCGCTTTCGACGCTCGTCCCCATGAACGCCAGATTGCTGTATTCGAAGGGCGACTTGGGCGATCCCGTTTCCCGGGCGCTGAAGCGCTCGGCCGGAAACGCCTCGCCTGTCATCGTGCTCAGAACGATGAAGAGGTCCTTCGCCGACAAGATCCGGACGTCCGCCGGTATCATGTCCCCCGCCGAGAGTGTGACGACGTCTCCGGGCACCAGCTCCACAAGAGGGATTTCCTTGGTCTCCCCACTTCGAAGAACGGTCGCGGTCACGCGGATCATCGCCTTGAGTTTCGCCGCCGCATCGTCCGCCCGCGCCTCTTGAATGAACTTGAGGCCGACGCCGATCGCGACCATCACCAGCATGACGACGCCCGACCGGACGTCCCGGGTCAGAAAGGCAACGGCCGCGAGAATCAGGAGAAGAACGGCCAGGGGATTTCGGCAGGCATTCCAGAAATGAAAAAGGGGACTTTTCTTTTTATCGCTCGCAATTTCATTGGGACCGTATTTTTCCCGGCGATGGAGGGCCTCCTCTTCCGTCAGGCCGCCGGTCGAACTGGCGAGCTGGGCCAAGACGTCGTTGGCCTCCTTACCCGCGGCCTCTTCGAGGAGAGGTGAAACGGGCAATGGGGCGGCGTCGCGCCGGAAGGCGGAGAGGACTCTCTTCGCGAAGTTGATCGGTGTTCGTATGAGAGACATGCTCATGCCCCTCTAGTGAAATTTCCTGATCCGGGTCAACGTGTTTATTGAATCGAAACGCGATCCGTCCTAATCTCCCTCCATGCGCGAACTGATCGGTCTCGCCTATTCGCCGTGGACCGAAAAGGCCCGGTGGGCTCTTCAACATCATCGGATCCCCTATCGTTATACCGAACACCTCATGATGTTCGGGATGCCGTCCCTGCGCTGGAAGATGCGAAGGCCTTTCGGCGACGTGACGGTCCCGGCGCTGATCGACCGGTCCGACGGCAGGACCGTGCGTCTCGGAGATTCCTGGGACATCGCCCGGCACGCGGACGCCGTCGGCGGCGGCTCTCTCCTCTTCCCCAAAGACCGGCTGGCGGAGATCGAGAAACTCAACGCGCTCAGCGAACGCGCCCTTTCGGCGGCACGCGCCCTGATCGTGGATCGCACGCGCCGCGATCCGGCGACGCAATTGGAGGTCCTGCCTCCCTTCATCCCGGCATTCTTAAGGCCTCCTCTCCGATTCATCGCGGGCCTGGGGCTCAACTATATCGCACGCGAGTTTCATACGGACGCCAAGGGCGGAATCGAGAACGAACTGGAGCTGCGTGAGGTCTTGATGCAGCTCCGTCAAGCGGTGCAGAAGTCCAATAAAGGCGTCCTCCTGGACGACTTTTCCTACGGCGATATCGCCATGGCGGCCGCCCTCCACTTCGTGGCGCCTCCCGCGAACGACTATCTGAAGATCGGACCGGCCACGCGCGCATGTTGGACCGACCAAGGCCTGACGCGCGAATTTTCGGACCTCATCGAGTGGCGGAATGAGTTGTACCGGAAGTTTCGGAAGAACTAGGCCGTCGACGGCGCCGATTTCTTACGGCGCTTTGAAAAGATCAGGATCGCGATCAGCAGGACCGCCATCACGATGAGGACCATCCAGAGATTGGCGAGCAGGATCGTCAGCACCCAAAGAGTGAAGGCGATGAGCCCGCAGACGAGAGCGATGACGAAGCCGCCCGCGCCGCCTACGACGGGAATCGACTCCAAGACCGTGAAGACCGGACCCAACATCATCGTAAGCCCCAGCCACATCATGAAGAGGGCGCCGAGGCGGATGATCCACGTCATGAGCGTGTGCTCTTTTTGAAGCTGCGACTGGAAGGCGTTCAGGCTTCCGGGAAAGGCCCCCAGGTAGGAGTGGCTGTCTTTATAAATATGCGGGACGATCTTTTGCCCGTCCCAATCCCCGACGAGGGACCCGTCCACGTCATTATTGAAATACGAATACTCAAAACGGAGATCGCCCACCTCGGTCGCCGACGCGGCCTTGCGTGTCGACATCGAAGCCTTCTGCATGCCGTAGGGGATATAAAGAGAACCGTTGGACGCCTGAACGACGCTGGGCGACGAGGGATTCATCAGCGATTCGTTGACATCCAGTTTCTGCGACCCGTGCAGGTCGGCCCGGTCGGCCTCGAAGGCGAGATTTCCGATCTTGGCGGTCTTAACCTGAAACGCCGCGTCTTCTTCGCCCATCGGCGGGTTCTGATGGCCGTTCGGATCGTAGAACCGGCTCGAATCGGCCGGGTGCCCCGTCCATTCTTTCCGGTAATCATACGTCGTCACTTCCTTGTCGCCTCGCTTCTCCGTCTTCTTGTCTTCCTTCCAGGCATACATCGCGACATCACGGCTCAGCTTTAAGAACTTCAGACTCGGATGAGGCAACAGATACTTTTCGTCGTTCACCGACTCATTCGAAACGATCCGGCCCGTGGTCTTCACCAAGGCGTTCGGAGCGACGCCGGGCGCCTTGTCGGAAGAGATCAAGACCGCCTGTTTGATGAAGTCCGCGAGATTCTGACGCCCCTCGCCCCACCACAGGACGGGAAAGGCCGCCACGAAGAAGATCAGACCAAAGAAGATCCCCTTGATGGAGTTCATCAAGCGGCTGCCGAAACCCGGTGCGTCGCTAGCGACTTCGAAATGGTCCGCCATATGATTTTTTGGTTGTTTCGATTATTGAAGAAATTCGCAGCCGGTCGGCGGCGTTGCGGTATTCAAGGCGTCGCAAGCGGCGGCCTTCACCGCGGTAACGCAAGTATCCAGCATCGCCTGATCGACCTTCAGGTCTTGGGCTTGTTTCAAGTTTTCGGTGATGCCCGTTCCGATATCCTTGAGGCACTGGTCTTTGTTGAACTCGGGGCTCTTATTGCAAGAACCGTATTTCTCGCAAATCGCGGGGGCCAAGGTCGACCCGATCTGGTCCACCGTCACCGCCTTCTTTTCGCCGCCGGGCAGGAACCCTTTGGTCGAGCATTTGGAGCAACCCATCGCACAGGCCACTATGAAGACCGGCACCAACAACAGAAGTTTTCTCATATCCCCCTCCTTAGATTCGGGAGGCCAACGTACCAGTTTTGTTTGGATTTGGAAGATAAAAAAGCAGGATAGCTTATTTCCCGCCGCCTAGTGTAAGTCTCAACGGCGATGCGTCTTTTAATCATCGAGGACGAAAAAAAGACGGCCGCCTACCTGAAGAAGGGCTTGAGCGAAAGCGGCTTCGTGGTGGACATCTCCCATCAGGGGGAAGAAGGCCTCCATCTCGCGACCAGCGGCAGCTACGATCTGATCATTCTCGATGTGATGTTGCCCGAACGCGACGGCTGGTCGGTCACCACCGAGATCCGGCGCGCGGGCAAACAAATCCCCATCTTGTTTCTGACCGCGCGGGACTCGGTTCAAGACCGGGTCAAGGGGCTGCAATTGGGCGCGGACGACTATCTGGTCAAACCCTTCGCCTTTTCGGAATTGCTGGCTCGTATCCGCGTCCTCCTCCGCCGCGGCCAGAAGCAACCGTCCGAAGTCCTCCGGATCTCGGACCTCGAAATCGATATCCTCCGGCACAAAGTCTCGCGTCAGGGAAAACGCATCGATCTGACACCGAAGGAGTTTCTTCTCCTGTCCTTTTTCACCCGGCATGCCGGAGAAATCCTGTCGCGGACACTCATCGCGGAGCAGGTCTGGGACATGAGTTTCGACAGCGACACCAACGTCGTCGACGTGGCCGTGCGCCGTCTTCGTGGAAAGGTCGACGATTTTTTCGACAAGAAGCTGATTCATACGGTCCGGGGGATGGGCTATGTCCTTGAAGCCAGGTAGAGTCTGGTCCATCACGGCGCGCCTGACCCTCCTCTACACGCTCTCCGCCTTCGGCCTGCTCTTTCTCGCGACCGGATTTCTTTACTGGAGTCTGGTGAGCAGCTTGGAGCACACCAGGAGTTTTCAGATCGCACAGGATATCTCTCGTGAAGAAGCCCTCCTGGCGAACTATCGCTGGAAACTGACTCTCGTGCTCCTCCTAGGAACCTTGCTCTCCGGCGTGGTGGGCATGGTCATCGCCCGCCGCGGCATGCGCCCGATCGAGAGGATCGCCAAAGCGGCTCAGCAAATCACGGCCACTCAACTTCATCAGCGGATAGGCCGCGAACGCTGGCCTCAGGAGCTTGCGGCCCTCGCCACCGCCTTCGATGAGATGCTCAACCGTCTCGAAGATTCGTTCCGCCGGCTCACTCAGTTTTCAGCCGACTTGGCCCATGAACTCCGTACGCCGATCAACAATCTCGTGGGAGAGGCCGAAGTCGCCCTGTCCCGAAGCAGAACCCCCGAGGAGTACCGCCAGGTCTTGTCCTCCAGCCTGGAAGAGTACGAGAGGCTCTCCCATCTGATCAAAAGCCTCCTCTTTCTGGCCCGATCCGAGAGCACGGAATTTCAGATCGAACGGTCTTTCTTCGACGCCCGCAAAGAAATCGAAGCCGTCCTCGAGTTTCACGACGCCGTGGCCGAGGAACGCAAAATCCAAGTCGCCTGCCGAGGAAACGCAACCCTCTACGCCGACCCGCACCTCTTCCGGAGGGCTCTGAGCAATCTCCTGGCGAATTCCCTTCAATACACCCCCATGGGCGGAACGATCACTCTCTCCATCGAGGCGGGCGATCATCAGGACGTCGAGGTTCACATCCGGGATAGCGGATCCGGCATCGCCTCCGAAGATATTCCCAAGATCTTCGACCGCTTCTATCGAGGCGACCCCTCGCGGTCCAAGACCCGGGAGGGAACGGGGCTGGGACTGGCCATCGTTAAATCCATCATGGATCTACACGACGGGAACGTCACCGTGGAGAGCGAACCTTCAAAAGGCACGACGGTCGTCCTCACCTTTCCCGCCCCCAGATGATCCGTCTTCTGATGACCCGTCAGATGACCGATTTGTCATCTTCCAGTCATCTTCCCGTTTGAACTCCTTGAGTATCTTGAATGAGATGCTATAAGTCCGCCCAATTAAAAGGAGACGACCTTGAAACTCTTACTCATCGCCCCGGCCGGCCTCGAAGTTCAAGGCGTCAAGGGCAAGCACGTCCATCACCTCAATCTCGCCATCATCGCCGCTCTGGCCGAACCCTACTTCGACGAGATTAAGATCATCGAAGAGGAATTTGAACGGCTCGATCCGAACGAAACGGCTGACTTCGTGGGCATTACAATGATGACCTGCCAGGCTCCGCGCGGCTATTATCTGGCCGATCAGTTCCGCAAGAAAGGCATCCGCACCATCTGCGGCGGCAGTCACGCCTCGTTCATGACCGCCGAATCCGGTCAACACTTCGACTCGGTCGTCATCAACGAAGTGGAAATGGTTTGGGATGAAATCATGTCCGATTTCAAGACGGACACGCTCAAGCCCGTCTACCATACCGACAAACTCATCGACCTCAAAGACCTCCCGATGCCTCGAAAAGACCTCTTTCTGAAAGTCGGAACCACGCTCAACACGCAGGTCGTTCAAACGGCGCGAGGGTGTCCGCTGGGATGCAATTTCTGCACGGTCACTCTGATGTATGGCAAGACCTATCGCACGCGTCCCGTGGAACACGTGGTGGAAGAGATCAAACGCTATCCCTCGAAGATTTTTTTCTTCGTCGACGACAATATCTTTCTCTCCAAGGAATACGCCTACAAACTCTGCGAGGCCTTGATTCCGCTCAACATCAAGTGGGGCAGCCAGGGATCGATGGAACTCATCTGCCGCGACGAAGAGCTCCTCAAACTCGCCGCGAAATCGGGCTGTATCAGTCTCTTCGTCGGCATCGAATCGATCGACCAAGAGACCCTCAACGACGCGCATAAGTCCTTCAACAAGGTCAAGAATTACGAAGAGAACATCAAAAAGATGCATCGCGCGGGAATCAACGTCGTCGGCGCCTTCATATTCGGTTTCGACCGGGACACGCCGGCCACCGTCGACAAGATCTACGACTTCGCCATGAAAAACTCGCTCGCCATGGTCAACATGGGCATCATGACGCCGTTTCCGGGAACCGAGGTCTACGACAAGGCCAAGCGGGACAACAAGATCTTCGACCACGACTGGGAGCATTACACGGGCGCCAACCTGGTCTGGAACCACCCCAACATGAATAAGGAACAGATCGAGGAGAGCTACGTCCGGTTCCGGAAAAAATTCTACAGTTGGCCCTCGATCGCAAAACGTTTTTGGGCCAACCGGGCCCATCCTCTCTACTATTTCGGGATGAATTTCATCCACTGGTGGCGGTCGCACCACGGCGCCCGGCGGCCGCTTCCCTCGGTCGCTCCGACGCTTCCCAGCCTCCCCAAGCTGGGATCCCGCGACGAGCCGTGCGAGGATATTAAGGAATTGCAAACAGGCACATGAGACGGGTGTCGAAATTCAAAAAACCCTCGATTTGATCGAATCTCTGTCCTAAAAAACATGGTTGGAATTTCCGAATTTTGCGGTTACAGGGAGTCCAAGAGCAAACGAAGTTCCAGCTTTGCTGAACGAAGTGAGCGGTGAGTTCACGGGGTTCAGATGAGGGGTCGTTGGGGAGAGAACGGTATCTCTCCCCAATCAAGAGGAGAGGTGGCCGACCTGAGACCACCTTTGAAAATTTAAAAGTGTCGATGGCCCCGCACCAGACGGTGCGGGGGTGCAACGAGGCCGCCGAACGCGGCAATAAATTGAAGCACCTGGAGAGGTGGCCGAGCGGTTGAAGGCGCTACCCTGGAAAGGTAGTATACCCGCAAGGGTATCGAGGGTTCGAATCCCTCCCTCTCCGCAAATTTGAAAAATCGGGCGTGGCGGCGAGGAGCCGCCACGCATCCGAGTAATCAAATCGCAGGGTTTTGGCCGCCAGCCGGAAGTTCCACAAGTTTCTACGGGATAAACAAGGTCCCTTCAAAACTTGGGTCTTCCCACAAGGGGAAGAGAACCGATCGATGATGAAGCAAATGGGATTCAAAATTTCGAGATTAGAAATCAATACGTGGGCCTAAGGCCAATTGGCCATTCGGCCCGGGGAGGTAATTGTGCCGCCATCCTTTTTTCTGTACGCCAGAAAATCCACTGATAGCGAAGAGAGACAAGTGCTCTCCATTGAAGCTCAGTTCGCTGAGCTTCGCCTTTTTGCCGAGAAGGAGAAGTTGACCATTAAGCAAG
>Ga0315281_10001819_pt1 | contig 31650 bp, 29 predicted proteins | sample YL17G07_0_MG_FD_204540 | JGI IMG/M metagenome (GOLD analysis project Ga0315281, IMG submission 204540) | Sediment microbial communities from Yellowstone Lake, YNP, Wyoming, USA - YL17G07_0 | ecosystem: Environmental > Aquatic > Freshwater > Lake > Sediment | place: USA: Wyoming | collected...
CGAGAAGCATACGCTCGCAGCAATGGCGACTGGCGAGGTGCGCATTCAGCATGTCCAGAACGGCCGGCAGCGGGCTTTACCCTGCGCGTCCGTGCTGCTCGTCACCATGCGCCTGCCGAATGACTCGCTGTACCACGAACTCGCAGCGGATGCTGGCCGGCTGCAGGATACCGGCATCCGTTCGCTCACGCGCATTGGCGATTGCCTGGCGCCGTCGACCATCGCCGCGGCGGTCTATGCGGGCCATCGCTATGCGCGCGAAGCGGATGCTCCACCAACCGATGGCGTGCCGTTCCTGCGTGAACTGATTGCGCTCGCTTGAGCATGTCGCCGGTACCTCAAGATGCCACGATAGGGGCGCGCAGCCTTGTCCCCGCCATTCACAGCGACGGGTGATGCAGCTGTCGTTGCCCGTGCCGATAGAACATCAACCCGATTCCGACCAGCAAGGCCGAACCACCGACGACCTTCAACAGGAACAGACCCGGGTTCTGACTGTCTGTGGGCGGAATCATTGAGGTAACGATGGCAAGCAAAGTGGTCGCGAATCCGGTCAGCCCCACCAGCCAGCAGGCAACGGTGCCACCAGGGACAAGGAATACGGCCTCGTTTCGACCGGCAGCACGGTGCCGCAGGATGGGTAGCGCCGCCATGATGTACAGCAAGGGCAACAGCGAGGTAACGATTGTCATGTCCACCAGGATCACGAAAGCCTCGTGAATGCTTGCGCCGGACATCGCGGCCAGCAGGACCAGCGTGACCATGACACCCTGGATGAGCAAGGCCGCGTGGGGAGTGCCGTATTTGGGGTGCACGCGCGCCAGCGCCTTGGGCAGATAGCGATCGACGCCGACCACGTAAGGCAGGCGGGCGGTGCCGGTGACCCAGGCAGAAAGGCCACCAATGGAACCGAGTGCGACCAGTGCTGCAGTCAGGGTTCCGAATCGTGGCAGGCCGATACGTTCTCCGATCGCGGTCAGCGCCTGTGGGATGCCGGCGATGACATCGATCATCGGTGCAGGTAGTGCGACCAACAGGGCCGCAGTGCCGCATATGTAGATAGCGGTGATGACGATGCAGGACGCCAGCGTTGCCCGCGGGATCTGCCGGCGTGGGTCCCGGATCTCTCCGCCGAGAATCGGCCCGAGTTCGAGACCGGCGAAGGCCAGGGCAATCGTCGCAAGCGTCGAGAAGGTTGCCAGTCGTCCGAAGTCGGGCATCAGGTTCGCCGCGGAGAAGGTCGTAGCAGAGCCAAACCGGTAGGCGGCCAGTGCACCGGCGCCCAGGATCAATGCCGCCGCCATCCAGATCGCAATACCGCCGATGTTTTGCAGCCACTTGGCGCGTTGCAGGCCGAGGATGCCCAGTCCGGTGGCCATCCATAGCAATATCAGGCAGTAGGAAAGGTTGTACCCGCTGTTGCCAGCATAGGCCAGCCATCTGTCGCCGCCGACATGCAGGAAAATGCCGGCGCTGAACAGCAACAATGACGGAAAGAACACCAGATTGGAAACCCAGTAGGTCCAGCCGGCAATGAATCCATGCATGTCGCCAAACGCCGCCTTCGACCACAGGTACAGTCCGCCCTCGCCGGGCATGCGCGAACTCAGTTCAAGTATGGCCAGCGCCATCGGAAGGAAAAAACCGATCAGTCCCAGCAACCAGATGACCAGGCTCGACTGCCCGATCTGCGCTGCGGTCGAAAGCCACCGCAGACCAACTATAGCCGCGACGTTGAGCAGCACCAGGTCCCAGGTTCCGAGCACGCGCTGCAACCCGTGCCCACCATTTTCTTCCGGTGTTGTGATCAAAATGGGGAATGCCTCGGTGTCGGATCGAATCGGTTTTGTTCCCACCGCTGGATCAGACTAGTGCGGCTGGTGGCATCCGTCAAAACGAGATGATGAGCACATCGAGCAGCGAAGTGAGGCGCAGTATTTTGAGAATGCTCGCAGACGGTTCCTGGCGATTCGACGACGCGGGATGCCCTTTCTGACTAAAGGGTAACACTTCATTCCGAGCACATAGGTAAGGCGGTCTCAAGTGGTCAGCGAAACACCTCGATTGTAATCTGAGACGAAGAGGTGATCGCCATGAGACGAGGACGCCGTCGGATAATAGCGGCTGCCGAGAGTATCGAGCTTTGGCGAAGGTACAAAGCGGGTGAGTCGATCCTGGGGATCGGGCGTGCGCTTAGTCGCACCTGCTCATCGATTCACCGCGTACTGCAATGCACGGGCGGCATCGCGCCTCTGGAACGACGCCGCTCCTCAAGGGTTTTGAGCCTGGTTGAGCGTGAGGAAGTTTCCCGTGGTATTGCGGCGGGCGACACGATCCGCACCATCGCCAGAGCGCTGAACCGGGCGGCCTCCACGGTGAGCCAAGAGGTGTCACGGCATGGCGGGCGGGATCTCTATCGGGCCGCGGAAGCTGACCTGGCAGCGTGGGAGTCCGCGCGTCGTCCAAAGCCATGCCTGCTCGCCACGAACCGGGAGTTGCAACGCATCGTTGCGGTTAAACTGAAGGAGGATTGGGCTCCGCAGCAGATCGCCGGCTGGCTCAAAGACGAGTACCCAGAGAATCCGGAGTTGTGGGTGTCACACGAGACGATCTATCGAAGCCTGTTCGTCCAGGCCCGCGGCGCACTGAAGAAAGAGCTGATTGGGCATCTGCGTTCGAAGCGACGTATTCGTCGCTCGCGCCACGCCACTGCTCACGGTGCTGGCCGAGGCGAGATCGTAGATGCGGTCTCCATACGGCAGAGGCCAGCGGAGATTGAAGATCGAGCGGTCCCAGGGCACTGGGAGGGGGACCTAGTTGAGGGCTCCAGAGGAACCTTCATTGCGACGCTGGTGGAGCGGCAATCGCGTTTCCTAATCATCGTCAAGGTCGCAGATAAGCGAACAGAGAATGTTGTGGCGGCGCTCATCAAGGCAGTCCGCAAGCTGCCTGTGGCCTTGCGACGATCGCTGACCTGGGACCGAGGAATGGAGCTTGCCAACCACGCTCAGTTCACTGTGGCTACGGACGTGCAGGTCTATTTCTGCGACCCCTCGAGTCCCTGGCAACGCGGCAGCAACGAGAATACCAACGGGTTGCTGCGACAGTACTACCCCAAGGGAATGAATCTCACCGCAGTGAGCCAAGCCCAGTTAGACACTGTGGCCAGGAAGTTGAATACTCGACCGCGAGAGACACTGAATTGGAAAACACCGGCGTATACGCTTGGCGCCAGTGTTTCGATGACCCATTGAGCCGACTTTACCCATGTGACCGGAACGGACCCCGCGCTAGGCTGCCTGAGCGGGGTGGAATTGAACCACGGACACGCGGATTTTCAGTCCCAAGCTGATATCTGCAACATTAACTTCATCAACCGGTTAGCCGGGGCGCCCGTTGCATCGAATGCCCCACGATGCACAACCGTGCAGGACTGAGTCCCGCAAAACTCACGCACGGAGTGCTTGCTGATCAGGGCTTCGCAGCCGCGCCCAGATGACCGAGTTCGACCCCAAGCTGCCGTCCGCGAGCGTCCGCTTCCAGGCCAACCATTAACGATAACGGCACGGCGCGACACGCCTACCGCGGCAACTTCACCTCGAACTTAATCGCTGCCAGTTGCTCCGGCGTCTTGCCGAGCTTGCGCAGGAACGGATTCCAGCGCGCATTGCCGCGAATGTTGGCAAACAATATTTCCATGGCGAGATCGGACAAGCCGGGATCATGCACGACGCGCGCCTTTTCGAGGAATTCGAAGGCCCGATCCTTTTCCCCGCGCCAGGCGAGCACGTAGGCGATGTTGTAAGGCCAGGTTTCGGAGTATTTGGCGATCAGCGCGGCCAGCGCTTCATCCGATTCACGCTTACGTTTGAGCGAGTGGTACGCCATCGGCAGGCCGATCATGCGCCATGCCTCAAATGGCTCTTTCTGGATCTCGGCAAGAGCTGCCTCGAATTCTCCCTTTAGCAGCAGCGCCTCGCCGATGTGATAGTGCGCACCGATGTCCTCCGGGCTCAATGACAATACCCTGCGGAAACTGTCAATTGCCCGATCCAGCTGCCCGTTGTTCCGGTATTCGAGACCCAGCGCGTTGTGCAGCGTCGGATTAACCGGATCTCGCTGCAATGCATATTGATTGATCGCAACGCCTTGGTCCAAACGGCCCAGGCTGTCGGCGAATATCGCGCTGTATCCAAGGATGTCGGAATTGGCGGGCTCAAGCGACAAGGCTTGCTCAAGGTATTTTGCGGCGGCCGCCAGGTCGCCGTCATGATCGAGGGCGATTCGCCCGACTTCGGCCTGCGCCGGCGCAAAGTCCGGGTTGATTGCCAGCGTTTTCTTCAAGGCCTCTGCCGCGAGGGCGTAGCCCTCCTCCAGCGGCAGCATGCCGTTGTTGGCCTGCCGCCGATAGACATATGCGAGACCTGACCAAGCTGGGGGATACGTGTCATCGATCTTCAAGCCTTGCTGGTACAGAGTGGTGGCCTGCTGGTAGCCCTCTGCCGTGTGCAGTCGCGCCTGCTGGCGCGCCTGGAGGAAGAGGTCATAGGCCCTGGCATCGACCCTCTGCGCCTGTCGTTTCTCGCCCAGCAGGACGATCTTCAGGTGCTCGACGACGGCCGCGCTGATTTCGTCCTGCACCGCAAAGATGTCTTTCAGCGTGCGGTCGTAGGTCTCCGACCACTGGTGATAGCCGTCGGCCGCGCGGATAAGCTGCGCGGTGATGCGCACTCGATTGCCAGACTTTCGCACCGAGCCTTCGAGGATATGCGCGACGTGCAGTTCACGTGCCATCTCCTCCAGCTTGACCTCCTTGCCCTTGTAATAGAACGACGAGGTGCGTGCGGCAACCTGCAACTGGGGAATCTTGGTCAGCAGGTCCAGCAATTCTTCTGACAGGCCGTCGGAGAAATATTCCTGTTCCTTGTCCGAGCTCATATTTGCGAACGGCAGGACCGCGATCGACTTTTCCGGGATCGCGGGCGCCGCCGGAGCGCTGACCGGCTGAGCAGGTACCACCGTGGCAGCGCGCTCGTCGCGATGCTCCGTCCTGCTGTCCCGCCACAGGAAGGTGCCGCCCAAGGCCAGCAGGATGGCGATGATCATCAGTTCCGTGCCGCTGACGCCGCGCTGCCCGCGCGCACCGTGGTACCACGAGAGGGTGATGACGACCGGCACTCCAAGGAACAGCAGTAGCGTGAACAGGCGCAGCAGGCCGTGTGACCAGCCCAGCGAGTTGACCAGCATTTCGGCGCCGTGCAGCAGGGTGTACGCAATCGCCAGATAGGCGAGCGTCCACTGCACCACCTTGTGGTGTCTGATCTGCGCCCACACACTCTGAATCGTTGCGACGAAGGGCTGCGTGTCCGCCGGTGGCTCGGGCGTACTCGTTGGTGGAGCTGATGAAGGCTGCTTCGGTTCGTCCGGTTCGCTCACCGCGTCACCTTTTGCTGGTCGCGATCACGAGGGAGTCTATCCGGAGATGCTAACTGCCAGCCAAGTACTTGAAGGGAGCGGTGGCCAGGGGTGGAATTGAACCACCGACACGCGAATTTTCAGTTCTCAAGCTTGCATTCGCAGTTTGGTTGCCCGCTGCTTAGTTCACGCTCATCCGCCTGCGCTCAACCTCGACGCCCGTAATTGCATCGACGTAATGTAGCCAGTGGTCGCCGTTCCAAACGCTGACAGCCCAGACTAGCCTGGGCAGGGTGGGCCCGCAGCACTTCACGAAGTAGCCCAAAAAGGTGAGCTCGATAACCTCACCTGGCACCGTTCGTTCGGCTTGCGCGGCCGATATTCCGGGCTCTCTCGGCAGATTACGATCCGGAACGAAGTTCGCGACCACGCTGGATACGGCCATGGTTTTCGTGTCGTATTTGACACCGACCAGTCCGTTGATCACCGGAATACCACGGATGTGTTCGGTCAGGAGTATCGCGCGCATTGAGCCGCCTTGCTCCCGGTCCTCTCGGACCTTGAGCTGCTCCGTGCCATTCGCGAGTAACACGTCTTTCAGAATCGACAGAACTGCGCCGCCTTCCTGTCCTTCCTTCCAGATCGCCGCTTCAGCGGGCAGCACGAAGCCTGTTTCGCCCTGGATGTGGCTGACCGGCCCTTGCGGTAAATACTCGACCCATTCCAGCCGCATGCCGCGCAGCACATCGTACTGTCGCTGCAATGCTGACTGACTGACTCCATTAGCCAGCGCCTGGGAGTCGAACAGCATGGGTATGCTGCAGAGACAATCTGGCTTGCATTCCGGGGCCTGCATTTGCGCCTGCGCCACTGACGCGGACGCCAGGAAAGCAAACTCAGCTGTCAGCACGATCGGCGGTACCCGCATCAGCCAGGAGCGCATGCGCCATCATGCGCTCGATGCAGAACATTCAGGAAGATGGTGGCCAGGGGTGGAATTGAACCACCAACACGCGGATTTTCGGCAGTCAGAGCAGGCCCACTTGTAAGGCTTGCCGCTGTCATTTTTCCGAACTTCGTCTATTGTGCTCAGGGGTACAGCTGGCATCGGCCCAGCCGCGGGGAGGGATCTGAATGAACCAGAACAACTTGGCACGCCGTCGATTGCTCGTTGCCATCGTGGCGTTTTCCGGCACCGCAGCCATCGGGCTGGAGCCGCGATTATCCTTGCTGAGCCGGGCCTGGGCCGAATCGCCCGCGCAACCTGACGCAGGCGTGCGCGCCGCCATGCTGCGGATGGCTCGACTGCTCTATCCACATGACGCGCTTCCCGACTCGGTTTACGCAGGCATCCTTGATCGAGCCCTGTCCGACGTGGCAGCCGGGGCCGATTTCCGCAAGCAGCTCGACCAGGCGGCCGCCGCCCTGGACGCCCGGGCTGGACGCCCGTGGCAGGACCTGGATCTGGCCGCGCAAATCGCGGCCATGCGGGGCATCGAGACGGAAGCCTTCTTCGTAGCCATCGAGAACGCAGTGCGCGCCGGAATCTATAACGATCCGGCATTCTGGAAGCACGTCGGCTATCCCGGCCCCTCCAAGGGGTTCGGAGGATATCTGCACCACGGTGCGGGTGAAATCGACTGGCTACCGGAGAATCTGTGATGGCAAAGCGATACGAGCTTGACGATGACTCCGTGGTGGTAGTGATCGGATCCGGCGCCGGCGGCGGCACCGTGTCCAACGAACTCGCGCAGAAGGGCATCGACGTCGTCTGCCTGGAAGCCGGCAATCGCCTGACGCTGGCGGACGTGGTCAACGACTCGGCCGTCATGGACCAGAAAATGGGCTGGCATGACATGCGCCTTGGTGCCCCCCTGTGGATCTGCAAGACGGTGGGCGGCACGACGATGCGTTGGTCGGGCGTCACGCCCCGCTTCCGGGATTTTGAATTCCGCTCCAGGAGCACCTATGGCGCACTCGGCAGCACCACCCTGATCGACTGGCCGCTGACCCTGGAAGAAATTGCGCCTTACTACGACAAGGCCGAGTCGAAGATGGGCGTGAGCGGCACGCACGACATGCCGCCCTCGTTCGAGACCAGCAATTACAAGGTGCTGAAGGCCGGCGGGCAGCGCGTCGGCTACAGGGAAATCACCAGCGCGCGAACGGCCATCAACTCGGTGGCCCGCGACGGGCGCCCGGCCTGCCAGCAGATCGGCTTCTGCTGGGACGGCTGTGCGGTCGGCGCCAAGTGGTCCACGCTGTACACGGAAATCCCGAAGGCCGAGGAAACGGGGCACTTCGAACTGCGAATCGGCGCCATGGCCGTGAAGATCGAGCACGATGAAAAGGGCAAGGTGCGCAGCGTGGTCTATGCCGATGCGACCGGAGCGCTGCACGAACAGAAGGCCCGCGCGGTTTGCGTGGCGGGCAACGTGGTCGAGACCACCCGACTGCTGCACAACTCGAAGTCCAATCTCTTTCCCGACGGCCTGGGCAATACCTCCGGGCACCTGGGCCGCAACTACATGCGTCACGTGATGAACCTCACGCTGGCGATCATGCCCGGCGAGGTCAATTTTCATCGTGGCACGCGACAGTCCGGCATCATCCTGGATGAACAACGCCAGGATCCCGCGCGGGGTTTTGCCGGCGGCTACGTCATCGAGACCATCGCGGACCAGCCCTACAGCATAGCCGCCATTATCGGCGGCTGGGGTGAAGAGGCGGCGGATTTCATGGAGAACTACGCAAACATCGCCGGCTGCTGGATCACCGGCGAAGACCCGCCGCAGGCCGATAACCGGATCACGTTCCACGCCACCGAGCGGGACGCGTACGGACTGCCCGTGCCAGTCGTCGCCTACAGCGACCATCCCAATTCCGCGGCCATGCGAAAGCATGCCGCGCAGCGATGCAGCGCACTCTACGAGTCACTCGGTGCCAGGCGCACCAAGAATGTGGCCGACATCGGGGGTGGTTGCCACAACATGGGCGTGGCCCGGATGAGCGAGCGCCCGGCCGACGGCGTCACTAACCGCTTTGGGCGGGTGCACGACATCCCCAACCTGTTCGTATCGGACGGCAGCCTGTTTTCCTCGAGCGCAGCGCCCAACCCGACACTGACCATCGTCGCGCTGGCGATTCGCCAGGTCGAGCACATCGCAGATTCGATGAATCGGCGCGAGCTTTGATTCCGACGTCCCCCCGACGTCCCCCCGCTTTCAGTAGCGGAACGTTTGAGAAACGGGCCCGGGCGCAAGCCCCCTACTCGTAGAAACTCAACCCACTTTTCAGATGTCCGATGGTCGGCCCCGGGCGCGGGGTGATGGCGCGCGGGCGGTGCGGGAACCGCTTGCGACTCAACGAGTTGCGAGTGGTGGCCAGGGGTGGAATTGAACCACCGACACGCGGGTCAGCCTACAGGGTCGGAACGAATTTTACTGCGTAGTAAGCGGTGAGGACGACGTTCGCAGCGGCAACGGCAAGCTGAACGCTTTGCGATTTCCACATCCATGCAACTGTGAAGAGTACGACCCACGCGATGACCATCAGACCAAGTACCAGCGAGCCGAAACTTTCAAGCGTCAGATTTGTCGCCTCATTGATGACTGCCAATACCACCAGAACGCCCATGAACTTGCGACGATTTCTCTCAAAGAATGCAGTAAGGTCGATTGGTTCATCGGTAACAGGCGCAGGCACGATAAGGCGTGATGCTATGTAGATGACTGCGCCTTGAAGCAGCAGTTGGAACACATAACCAAGCGTCCAAGACATTTCGTCGCGCGCGTGCCAGACCGTAAACCAGTAGTCCACGCAGAGAAAAAGGCAGAAGGCGATCCACTGCGCTAGTGGAATCGAGAAGCGCCGGAAGCCATTCTCGATGATGTGTGCAATACCATTGAGCAAATGCGCCAACGCGAACGATATGACGACCGACAACAGTACCGAGATGTACTCGAATGGTCTCATGTGCGTTGCCCAGCCAATTGGGATCCGATAGGTGCCCGAACGCCTGAGCAGTCTCTCATAGGGGCGCGGAAAGTGGTGGCCAGGGGCGGACTCGAACCACCGACACGCGGATTTTCAGGCGTCCTCTCCCGCCCCCGAACCGGGCTAAACTATCAAGTATCAAGGTCGCAGGTGAGTTGCCGCGACCAATCCAGTTTCAGGTCCAACATGTATGGCTGATGTATTCATTTCCTACGCCCGCAGCGACAAGGCGCGCGTCGAGCCGCTCGTCGCCGCGATCGAGGCCAAGGGCTGGTCGGTGTGGTGGGACCCGGAGATCGCGGCCGGCCAGCAGTTCGACGACCAGATCGAAGCGGAGATCAATGCAGCCAAGTCCGTGCTGGTGGTCTGGACCCCGACCTCCGTGGCCTCTCGATGGGTGCGCGGTGAGGCACGCGAGGCCGCCGAGCGGGGCATCCTGGTCCCGGTGCGATTCGAAGAGGCGCGCCTGCCGATGGACGTGCGCGCACTTCATACCACCGACCTCGACAGCTGGGGAGAGGATCCCGCGAGCCCGCCGTTCCAGGAAGTCCTGCGCGCGCTCGGCTCCATGATCGCGCGCGCTGGCGCTTCACAGGCTGCAAGAACTGCGCCCGGCTCCGCGCCGGTCGCTGCTGCTTCCGGTCCGGCCCGCTTGTCGATCTGCGTGCTGCCCTTCGCCAACATGAGCGGCGATGCCGAGCAGGAGTATTTCAGCGACGGGATCAGCGAGGACATCATCACCGACCTGAGCAAGGTCTCGGCGCTTTCGGTGGTCGCGCGTAATACCGCTTTCACCTTCAAGGGCAAAAACGTTGACGTCTCGCAGGTCACACGGCAGCTCAAGGTCAGCCACGTGCTGGAAGGCAGTGTGCGCAAGGCGGGTGGCCGTGTCCGCATCACCGCCCAGTTAATCGACGGCGGCACTGGCGGCCATATCTGGGCCGAGCGCTATGACCGCGACCTGAGCGACATCTTCGCGCTGCAGGACGAAATTTCCGAGGCCATCGTCAAGGCCCTGAAATGCAAGCTCCTGCCGGAAGAAAAGAAAGCCATCGAGCAGCGCGGCACGGACAACGTAGAGGCCTACAACCTCTACCTGATGGCGCGGCAGTCCTACGTCACCGGCCATGAAGCCGATGCCCGGCGGGCGGAAGCGATCGTCCGGCTGTGCATCCGTGCTACCGAAATCGACCCCAGCTATTCGCGCGCCTGGGCTCTCATAGCTGTCGGGCAAATGGCTTTGCGCTTCGTCGTCAATGGAAGAAGTGGCGACGACGGATTGGCGGCAGCGGAACGAGCGCTCACGCTGGATTCCAATCTGGCGGAGGCCCATGCGGTAAAGGCCAGGATCTTGTCCCAGTACGGCCGCCACGACGAGGCTTCCACCGAAATCGACATCGCGCTTCGCCTGGATCCCGAGTCCTATGAGGTCAACAGATCTGCCGCGTATTTGCGATTCAGGCAGCGCCGGCTGGGGGATGCCATTCTCTATTACGAAAAAGCAATGGCTCTCATGGAGACGGATCTGAATTCTGTTGCTATGTTGCTCAGCTGTTACACCGCCGTCGGAAATTCCGAGGCTGCTCTGCGCGTTGCGCAGATCACACTCTCCCGAACTGAAAAGACACTGGCGCAGGATCGGAATAATGCCGCCGCCATGGCCTACGGCTCCAATGCGCTATTTGCCCTTGGAGAGGCCGAACGCGCGAAGGATTGGATCAGCCGCGCACTCCTGATCGATCCGGACAATATGAACGCGCGTTACAACTTTGCCTGCGCCTTGGCGACCCGTCTTAAGGACAAAGACGCCGCACTCGAGCTGCTCGGTCCGGTTTTCGAAAAGTTGGCTATTGGCTTCCTGAACCACGCGAAGGTCGATCCAGACCTCGATCTCCTCCGTGATGATCCGCGCTTCAAGGTCATGGTCGCAGCCGCCGAGGCGCGCCTCGCGGCGGCGAATGATGGAGGCCCCTCGCAAGCGTCCTAGCGGCGAGGCCGCTTGAAAAATGGTGGCCAGGGGTGGAATTGAACCACCGACACGCGGATTTTCAGTCCGCTGCTCTACCAACTGAGCTACCTGGCCTCGGGCAGGGCGCGTATTAGACTAGCCGCGCGCGGTTGGCGTCAAGGCGCCGGTCGTCAGGTCGACTCCTGAAGCATTCAGGCTGTCCAGCAGCGGCAGCAGGTGCGCGGCATATAGCCGCGCGCGATCCGTTGGCTTCCCCAAAGGCTGCCTCGCCTGCATCGTGCTCATGGTGCTGATCACCCGACCGCTTTTCCAATAGGTCCCGCAGGACTCCTGCCAATCAAGTCCGCAGGTGGCCAGCAGAGCGGGCCCGGCGATGTCGAATCGCCCTGTGAATTCCTCGTATTGGACAGTCGTAAAGCGATTACCCGCGACACGCTCCCAGTGCACCATGAGCCGCGCGTATTCGCCATAGTAATGGCCAATGTCCTCGAGTCGATTCGTGAAGGGCAGGAATTTCCTGAACTCGTTCCGGAAAATCGAGAATCCAGTTTCGACCGGATTGCGCCTGACGTGGATGATCCGCGCGTCCGGGAACAATTGCTGGATCGCTCCGATCGCGTCGAAATTCCAGGGATTCTTGTCCGTGACGAAAGTAGCTCCCCTGATATCGGGCGCCTCCTTCCAGTAAAGCTCCCGCCATTGCCTCAACGCATCCTCCGGGATTCCGGCCGGCCCGGTGGCACGCGCCCTGGCGAGATATTCCTGCATGATCCAGCGCAGCGCTGCCCGCTCGCCGCACGCGAATACTTTGGAATGTGCGCCGATGACGCTCTCGATGAGTGTCGTGCCGGATCTTGGCATTCCGACGATGAAGACCGGCGTCAGCCCGGATGTTCCGTTGGTGCCCGCAGGCACCGAATCAAAGACTGAAATCAGCTCGTCCGTTTGCTGTTTCCTGGCCGTACGGTCGTAACTGAAGCCTTCCATCTCCGCGCGTTCGCTTGCCAAGCGGTTTGCGCGTGCATAAGTAGAAAATGCCTGGTCAAATTCACCACGCGCATCGAGACAATCCGCCAATGCATACGCGGCAGTCGTTCGGTCCTGAATGTTGATGTCTTCCCGATCGGCCAGTGCCTGCAATGCTTCCAGGTCGCCTGCCGGCAAATGGCCGCTCGTCAGTTGCGTAAGCGCCTTGTAGGCCGAAGCGTCATCCTTGTTCACATTCAGCGATCGCCGACAGTAGGATTTCGCCTCGTCATAGCGACCCGACAACATCAGCCGAACAGCTTGTGCTGACAGCATCGGGCTGTTGTCCGGATCGAGGGCCTCCGCTTCATCCAGTGCCTTGACAGCGCTGTCGAATTCGAAAGCCGACAGGCAGAGTCTTCCAAACGTTGCCAGGCTGCCGGCATCGCGCCCGCCAAGGTCAAGCGAGTTCCTGAAGTTCTGCATGGCTTGCCGAAGGTAGCCATTCTCCCATTGCGCCTTTGCGAGCCATCGCCATGCTTCAGCGCTTTTCGGGTGTAGCTGGGTCCACGAAGTCGCCAGTCTCTCGAGGGTGGCCCACTTCGCCTGCGATTCGAAGATTTCTGAACCCAGCCGGTAGATGGCTTCGTGATCGGGCGCCAGCTTGGCAGCGTCCCGCAGTATTCGCTCGGCGGCGTCAACGTGGCCGCTGTCAAAGCTGGATCGGGCCCACTTGAAAAGGATTGATGGTTCGTTCGGCCGCAACCTGGCCGCACGCCCGAAGTGCGTCTCGGCATCGGCGAAATTCTGCAGGCGGACCTGCAGGTCACCGAGCTTGTCCGAGGCCCACCAGGATTGGGGATCGTCCGCGACGACGCCCTCCAGGAGCGGCATTGCCTCGACCAGCCTGGCTTGCTGTATCAGGAGTTGCGCAAGGTTCATGCGATAGGCGACATGACCCGGCGTGATGTCAACGGCCTTCCGAAGCGGCGCCTCGGATTCCTCGACGCGCCCGAGATTGAGCAACATCAATCCGTAGACGCTGTTCGCTTCCGCGCTTTCGGGCTCGCTCGCGAGTGCCGCGCGATAATGCTCGAGTGCATCGTCTAGCCGGCCAGCCCGGCGCGCATCGTGGCCGAGCTGTATGCTCTCATGATTCGTCAGCGGCGCGACTCCGGGTTGACATAGCCCTGGGGTGCTGTCGATCCGCCGCCGAAGAAGAATTTCTCCATTTCCCCGACCAGGAATGTGCGGGCTTTCGGCTCGAAGGTCACGAGCCGGTATTCATTGATCAGCATGGTCTGGTGGCCCAGCCACTTCTTCCAGGCTTCCTTCGAGACGTTGTCGTAGATGCGCTGGCCGAGTTCACCCGGATAGGGCACGCGCTCGAGGCCTTCCGCTTCGCGGCCGAGCAATATGCATTGGACCATTCTTGTCATCGGTAAAGCAGGCCTTGATCAATCTGGAAACAGGTGTCGGCAAGCCGACGGATATGGGCGCATCGTATATATACCAGACAGACCCCGCCTCCTCCACGTGCGCATCGTTACGCGACAGGCGCAGGACCCAGGGTTCGATGTCGAGATCAAAGTGCGTGAATGAATGCCGCAGCGCCGGCAATCGCTGTAACTCCTGCGGCGCCGCCCCGAATGTGGACCCACACCAGGCCTGCGCGGCGGTCGAATCCGGAAACTCCGGTGGCGCCCACAGACCGCCCCAGATACCCTGCGGCGCGCGCTTCCGCAAGAACACCTCATTGCCTTGTCGCAGCACGAAGACCATCTGCGTGTGGCGCAGCCGTCGAGACTCCCGCGTGCGGCGCGCCGGCAGTTCATCGACACAATCCGTGGCAAGCGCACCGCAATCCGCGCTGAGCGGGCAACGTTCACAGCCGGGGTTGGAGCGCGTGCAGACCGTCGCGCCGAGATCCATGATCGCCTGCGTGTACTGGGCGACCTGCTCGACGGGCGTGCATTCCTCGGCGAGTCGCCAGAGCCGCGTTGAAGTTTCCGAATTGCCGGGCCAATCGCGGATACAGAACACACGCGCGAGCACGCGCTTGACGTTGCCATCCAGGATCGGATGCCGCTGGCCGCGCGCGAGCGCGAGGATCGCGCCCGCGGTCGAACGTCCGATGCCGGGAAGCGCCATCAGTTCCGCCAGCGTGTCCGGCAGCATTCCATCCGGTCGCGAAACAATTTCAGCCGCCGCGCGATGCAGGTTCCGCGCGCGCGCGTAGTAACCGAGACCTGACCAGAGATGCAGGACTTCGTCGAGCGATGCCGCCGCGAGTGATCGGACGTCGGGGAATCTGGCGATGAAGCGCTCGAAGTACGGCATCACCGTCTCGACTTGGGTCTGCTGCAGCATGACTTCGGAGATCCAGACACGATAAGGCGTTGGATCCGATTGCCACGGCAGGTGCCTGCGGCCGTGCTGTTCGAACCACGGCAATAAACGCGCAGCAAGAACCGCGGTTTCTGGACTCTGCTTCATTCGCCGCCAGGACCGGCACGTTTTTCGATTGCCTGGAACATCTCGAGCGTGCCGTCATGCAGGGTCGTGTACATCGCCCTCCGCACCAGCCAGCGCGGCATCCAGAACGAAGGATCGAATTCATTCCGGTACCGGACCCACGTGCCGCCATCCCGCGACTCGACGCGTATCACGGTCAATCCGTACTTCACGTCGCCCTCTCCGGGAATCGCGGTGGCGACCAGCCGCCCCGGCTGCTCGTCCAGCAGCTCATAGCGATCCATCGTCTGGCAGAATACGGATCCCAGGCAGCCACGCAGCTGCGTGAATAGCAGGGGCTTGCCGTCGCGCATGCTGCGGCGAGCCTGGAGAATCCTCGGGTCGAGGGCCGGGTAGTTCGAAAAATCCAGCAGGATGCGCATGACCGCCGCTGGTTCCGCCGCCAGTTGCGCCTCGAACTCAACGACATAGCGCCGGCCCTGCTCACCGACCTGGAGCTTCGACACGTCGATGGCATTCGCGGCGCCTGCGGCGGCGAGCGCCGGGATCGCCAGCAAGAGCGCCAGCATGGGCCGGCTCACGGCGGTGTTCCGCCGCCGCGCTCGACCTTCAGCACCGTGTCGCGAAGCTTCGCCCCGGCGACCCGCGCTTCATCGATCCGGATCTCGGCATCGATGTCGAGTTTGCCGAGTGCCGCGACCGACTCCTCCAGCGTGGCCTTCTTCTCGCCACGCGACTTCAATCCGGGCGGCGTCGTGCCGAGCGGCAGGTAGCGATCGATGTCAATCCGGTCGGCGCGGAGACGGATCTGCCGGAACTCCGGGACGATGCTGCCGCTCCATTGCGTGTCGTCCAGCCAGCCGCCGGACAGTTCCAGTTGCAGGGCACCCTGGTCGAGCCGGCCCCTCGCGTTGAATTCCATCGACTTGAAGGCCTCCGGATCCGCGGTCGCAGGCAGGGGACTGCCGAAGGCGATCGCCGCGGAGCGCGGCGAGAACGGCGAGGTTGCCAGCGCGAATGCCAGGCTCGTTCCACGATCACCAACCGTCGACTGCAACTCGAATTCGCTGCGGATGCCGGCGAGCGTCATTTTTCCAGCCTTGATCTCGGCTCTGCCGGATTTTCCATCGAAGCTTGCGACCCCGATACCGCCTTCGAGTTCAATGCCGGCGAGCGGCAGGGGGTCGCCACCCAGCCATCCCTTGAACGTGAGGTCCTGGGCCAGGTAACGGCTGGCATCCGGCTCAACCCGCCCGCGTCCCCGCAGCGAGAAATGGAGGGTGTTGCCGTCGCTGACGCCCGCCAGCTGCAATTCGACAGGAAAGTCGGTGGCCGGCGCGATGGAGTCGGCGGCGATGCCGATCGCCGTCAGGCGAAAACTCAAGTCTGCGGCGGCGTCGTAGAATTCGAGCGCACCGCGCTCCAGTTCGAACTTCCCGATGGACCAGCGCGACCCCCCTTCCCCGCCCAGTGCCGAGAGCCGCTCGATGAGCGCGGAAAAATTATCCGAGCCGTCGGCGATGAACGCGGGTCGCACGATCGCGTCGGAGATCTTGATCGACCGTATTGCCGGATCGCCGCCGAACAGGCTGCGCCATGAAATCCTGACGTTGGCGCTGCCAATATCCAGCAACGGATCGGCGCCAAAACCCGGTGGCTGTGAGATCGTGAGCCCTGCAAGTTCCAGCGCCGGTGTCGGCAGGAATCCGATCGAGAGACCGGTGACATTGACCGGCAGTCCAGTCAGATCGGCGAGATAGTCGCTGGTTGCGCGGCGCGCTGCATCCGTGCGCAAGCCGATCCACAGGATTGCCAGCGCGAGCAGCAGGACGGCCGCAATAGCGGCCAGGGTCAACGCGACGGGCTTTTTCCTGAGGCGCATGAATCCGGGGGTTCGGTGGAACCCCCGGATTCTAGCTCAGTGATCGCAGATCGTGATGTCGCCGCTCAGTGAATTGATGCTGACACGGGCGCCACCGCTGCCCTGCGTGAAGCTCAGTTCGCTGCCCGGGCCATAACGGCTCTTGTCGCGGGCCTTCTGACCGAAGCAGTTGTCGATGTCACCGCTGAACGATTCCATGTCGAACTCGGCGTTGACGGGTGGCTTCATCGTCAACTTGATTTCGCCGCTGACCGTTTCCATCTCGACGCGGGCATTTGGCATCAACTCGGCGTGGGCGTCGATGTCGCCCGAAATCGACCGGGCATTCAGCCGCTCGGCGGCCGCCAGGTTGATCGTCAGACTGCCGCTGACCACCTCGCCGTCGTAGCTGCCACGGATGCCGCTGGCCGCGATCAGGCCGCTGACGCTTTCGACCGTCACTGCGGCTTTGCCGCCGGTGCCATTGATCGTGCCGTCGCCGCTGACGGTGCTCAGCTTGACCGGCGCGTCGTAGGCCTGGGTCCGGACTTCACCGCTGACGGACTCGAGGCGTTGCTCGCCGAGGACGCCCGCGAGCGTAATATCAGCGCTCACGCTTTCCGCCGAAATACGCGCGCCTTTGGGAATCTTGAGCGTCAGGATTGCATCGTCGCCATTGCCGGAATCGTCGTCCGGCGTCACGACCTTGATTCGCACCTGCCGCTCGGTCGCCTCGAATTCAAGCCTGTCCTTGTCGCTCTCAAGTATGGCGGTCAACTCGACCTCGTTGCGGTCCCAGGCTGTCACGTCGATGCGGCCTCTGACATTCGACACGTCAATCGATGAGTCTGCAGCGACGGTCGCACTCTTGTTCAAGTTCTGGGCCGCATTGGCGAGCGGCGCCGCTGCCAGCAGCACGGCCGCGACAGCAAGGGAAATCCGGATATTCATGTCAGGTCCTCCTCGTGAGGGCGCCACCGGAGGTGACGACCTTTGAATAAATTTGCAGTTCTTCCTGATAGGTGCTGAGCAGCAGGCCATTCAGCAGGCCGCTCGCAGGATCCTGGGCCAGCGCCGCGTCGATCTCGTCGGCGGCGCGCTGGATGATCGCGAGATTCTTCACGACCGCCTCGCGGGTCTCGGGCGCCAGCTCATCGAGCCGCTGCCTGAATTGCGCCAGCAATTCATCGCGCGCCTTCAGCTGGACCGCGCCGAGCGCCGAGTTGGGTCCGTAACTGACCGGCATCGGCGCCGCCTGCGTGGCAGCGCTGCCCGCGATGAGATTCGGAGTCGGCACCGTACCCGGGTCGCGCATCAGTCCAAAGGTCAGTAATGCCGACACCGCTGCGACCAGGAAACCGGCTGCAAGCGCCATGGGCCAGGTGAATCGGCGCGGTGTCGCGCGCGATTGCGCCACCAGCCTTGCCACGATCTGAGGCCACAGGTCGCGTGGTGGCGCGATCTCCTGGGGCAGATTCGAGGCCTTCGCCAGTAACGGATCTTTCTGCGGTCCGCGTCCAAATGGAATGGTCGTCATGTGGGTTGCTCCACGTGCAGGCGCGCGCGCATCAGCTGCCGCGCGCGGTGCAGCTGCGCCTTGCATGTGCCGACGGCGAGATCGAGCATCCCGGCCGCCTCTTCGTGGCTGTAGCCATAGATGCCGTGCAGGACCATGATGTCGCGCGCGCCGGGAGGAAGCGCTGCGATCGCCCGTTCGAGGTCGATCGGTGTTGCGTCGTCCATTGCCTGTTCCGCCGCAAATTCCATCGTCCCGCCCTCATCGTCCGTCATGCTGACTTCGTTCCGTCCCAGCGGCGCGCGTCTCTGTGCCAGCACCGCGTTGACGGCGATCCGGTGCAGCCAGGTCGAGTATCGGCTACGACCTTCATATCCGGGCAGGCTGCGCCATGCATTCACAAATGTGTCCTGGGTCAGGTCTTCCGCCGTGGCCACGTTGCCGGTCATGCGCAGGCACAGTCCGTAGACACGCCCGACATGGTCCCGGTAAAGTCCCTCAAAGGCAGCCACATCGCCATTCCTGGCGCGTGCGACCCGCTCGGCCTCGTCGCCCATGGCATCCCTGGCCAGTTCAGTCACCGCGCCTCCTTGAACTTCCATGAACTTGGAGTGGTCCGGGCCGTGAAAGGTTGGAATACATACAGTAGTACAATCCGGGCGCTGAGCCGCCGGGGGAAACCATTGCCATTTGCGACGATCACCGGCTGGGGCAAGTGCATGCCGCCAGCCGTCCTTTCCAACGCCGATCTGGCGACTTTCCTGGACACCGACGACGAGTGGATCCGGTCGCGCACAGGGATCCACGAACGGCGCGTTTCGCATGTGTCACTGGGTGAGTTGGGCTATGTATCCGCCTGCCGGGCGCTGGCGGCGGCCGGACTGACGGCCGGCGATCTCGACCTGATCGTGTTCGGCACCTGCAGCATGGACGAACAGGTTCCAAACATGGCGTCCTGGGTGCAGAAGCGCCTGGGCGCCAATGGTTCGGGCGCGATGGACATCAACACTGCGTGCACGAGCTTCCTGTACGGCCTGACGACCGCGAGCTCGATGATCAAGACCGGCGTCGTGCGCAATGCGCTCGTGATTGGCGGCGAGCTGGCCTCGCCGATGATGGACTGGACCAACCGCAATGTTTCGGTGTTGTTCGGCGACGGCTGTGCCGCAGTGGTCCTGCAGGCAACCGAGCGCGAGGAAGGCGTGATGGCCGACCGGCTCGGTTGCTACGGCAACGTGCGCGGCATCCTGCAGGTTCACGGCATGGGCACGCGCTATGCGAACCAGGGCTGGGTGCTGGGCGATACCGACTGGGTCTTCGATGGCCAGGAAATCTTCAAGCGCGCCGTCGTCGGCATGAGCAAGGCCTGCGAGGCCGTCCTGTCTGCGCGCGGGCTCAGTCCCGACGACGTGCATCTGGTCGTGCCACATCAGGCCAACCTGCGGATCATCGAGGCAGTCGTCAAGCGCGCGGGCATTCCGATGGAGCGTTGCTACGTCAACATCCATCGCTACGGCAACATGTCGGCCGCAACCGTTCCGGTCGCCCTGGTCGAGTCGCTGGAGGATGGCCGCGTTCTGCCTGGCTGCAACCTGCTCTTGACCGGATTCGGCGCGGGTCTTTCGTGGTCAGCGCACGTGCTGCGCTGGGGCGAACGCACCGTGCCGCTGGGCCAGAGCGAGGTCCAGCTGCCGCCTTGCGAGAAAACCGCGCTCGAGATGGTGCGGGGTTACATGGCCTTGAAGCGCGGCTCCAAACTCAAGGAAGGTTGACCAGCTCCAGGTAGAGCGAGACGAACGCGTCGGCTGCCCCGGCAATGTTGTCCTGCCAGTCCCGCGCGGCGGCCTCGTCGGCGCCGTCACTGATGTACTTCGCGCAGCTAAAGTCCGCACCCTCGATGCGGCAAACCTTCGCCAGCGCATAGGCTTCCATGTCCATGACGTCGCATGGGGCGGCCCGTGCTCCTGCCACGAACGAGTCTCCGCTGCCGCAGACGGCGGCGGGCAGGCGCAAGAAGCGGTGGGCAAACTCGAGCACTGCGGGCAGTTCGTCAAACGGCGTCACACCCGGCGCGAAGCCAAGCGCTGACACATCCATGTCGCGGTCGATGAATCGATGGCACCCGACAAACGCGTGGGGCGGATGCCGCCGGCTGCCGGCGGTGCCGAAATTGACGACGAGCGGCGGCGCATGCCCGCGGTACCGATAGTGCGCAAGCCGCCGGGAAAGCGCAGCGGCCGCGTTGATCTTGCCGATGCCTGTGTATAGCACCGGAACGCCCTGCCGCTCGAATCGACCGGCACTTTCGGCCGCAAGCGCCATGACCACCAGAACCTGAGGCAGATCGTCAGCCATAGCGGATCACGGTGCGTGCCGGTTGTCCTTGCCAGCGGAATTCCGCCGCAAGCCCGAGGTCGATCAGCACGCCGAGGCGATCGACCTGGAAGCCGGCATCCACGGCGAGAGCCGCCGATGCGGCAAGCGTGCCGCCGGTCGCGAGCACATCGTCGATCAGCAGCAGCTGGCCGCTGCCGCGCTGCATCTCGAGCACACCGGACCCGTATTCGAGTTCATAGCTGCGGTCGACGACCGGCGGCGGCAACTTGCCTTTCTTGCGGATCGGCACGAAGCCCTTGCGATGTCGCTCCGCGAGCGCAGCCGCCAGAATGAAGCCGCGCGACTCGACACCGGCCACCGCGTCCGTTGCGGCCCACTCGGCGGCGTCGAACAGGCCATCCAGCGCGTCCATGGCTGCCGCGAAATGTGACCGCAGCAGCGGTGTGATGTCGCGGAACAGGATGCCGGGTTTCGGGAAATCGGGCACATCGATCACGTAGCGGGACAACGGATGCATTGGGTCCTCGTCAACCCCCGCGGGGGTGGGCCGTTCTGGTTCTTGAACGCCACAAATCGTGAGCGATTCGGGCAGGAGACGCAATATGTTCAGGAAGTTCGCAATTGCGGCCGCTTTGGCGGCGATTTCGGTTCCGGCTCTGGCGGGCACACCCAGGCTCGATGCACGGGACCACAACCAGCGCGATCGCATCGTCCAGGGGGTCCGCTCGGGCGAACTGACTCGTCCCGAAACGCGCCGCCTGGTCGCCGGCGAACGCCGCCTGCACAGGCACGAGCGTCGCATGAGCAGGCGCATTTATCGCCAGAAACACGACCCGCAGTCCCGCTAGACGCGCGGCGCCGGATCAGCCGGCGCCTGCGGTCGCCGCGGCGGTGCGCTCCCGGATGAATTCGCCGATCTCGAGAATCGCCCGGTCGCCCGCCGCGAGGCCGCGCATCGCCGGGAATACGTGCGGCATGTCGTGCCAGATCCGCAATTCGGAATCGGGCACGCGTGCGGCGAAACGCACGGAATCATCGAGCAGCAGCTCGGAACTGCCGACCATGAGCAGGGCCGGCGGCAAGCCAGCCAGATCCCCGAACAAGGGTGACAGGCGCGGGTCAAGTGGATCCGCGCCCGCACTGTAGTAAGACTGCAGCCGATCAACGATCGAAGCACGGAACAATGGATCCAGACCGTCGTTGCGCTGGATCGAAGCGCCACTGAAGGTCCAGTCGAGCACGGGGGACAGCAATACGAGACCGGCTGCCTGCGGCATGCCCTCGTCGCGCGCACGCATCGCCGTGACGACGGCGAGACTGCCACCGGCCGAATCGCCGGCGATCACGATCCGGCCCGGGTCGATGCCGGACGAGAGCAGGTAGTTCCAGGCGGCGTAACAATCCTCGATCGCGGCCGGAAACGGATGCTCCGGCGCGAGGCGATAGTCCACCATCAGCCCCCTCGCTCCGCCCGCGCGGCCGATCGCCGCCAGCAGCGGATCGTGGATGGCGCGCGCTTCGGCGACGAATGCGCCGCCGTGCAGGTACAGGATCACGCTTCCTGCGGCGATATCGGACGGCTCGATCCACCAGGCGCGGCAGGAGCCGATCGCAAATGATTCCGAGGCCGTATAGATTTCGCGTCGCGCGATCAATGGCGCGATAAGCGCGGTGACACGCCGGATCTGGGCCGGCGTCGGATGGCGCGCGAGTGCAGCGCGCGCCACGTGCAACATCCGTTGGAGCAGAAATCGCTGCATCGCATCGCGCATGCCGCTCATCCTACCCGCAGCCGCGGGTCCGGTGCGATACTTGCGTCATGGGACGAATATTCGAGGTCCGCAAGCATGTGATGTTCGCGCGCTGGAACCGCATGGCGAAGCAATTCGCGCGCATTGGCAAGGACATCACCATCGCGGTCAAGTCGGGCGGCCCGGATCCCGCCAACAACCCCACATTGCGCCGCGTGATCCAGAACGGACGCGCGATCAACATGCCGAAGGACCGGATCGATGCCGCCATCCGCCGTGCCTCAGGCCAGGGGGCCGCGGATTACCAGCAGGTGCTGTACGAGGGCTATGCCCCGCACGGTGTCGCCGTGCTCGTCGAGACCGCGACCGACAACCCGACCCGCACGGTCGCCGGCGTGCGCAATATCTTCAGCAAGCACGGCGGCAATCTTGCGAGCAATGGCAGCGTCAGCTTCCTGTTCCGGCGCATGGGTGTATTCCGCCTCGACCCGGCCGGCATCGACCAGGATGAACTCGAGCTCGACCTGATCGATCACGGTCTCGAGGAGATGGGTGAGAGCATCGGCGAGAAAGGCGAACCGCAACTGGTTGCGCGATGCGATTTCGAGAACTTCGGCCAGCTGCAGAAGCGGCTCGAGGAACGAAAGATCGTGCCGCTATCCGCGGAGCAGGAATACATCTGCACGACGCCAACCGAGTTGCCGGAAGCGCAGGCCACTGAGGCGCTCGAACTGATCGACCTGCTCGAGCAGGATGAGGACGTGCAGAAGGTCTACCACACGCTGGTTTGAGGATGATGCGCATGAAACTGACAACCCTGGTTGCAATTGCCTGTTTCTATTCCGCGGCGGCCTGGCCGCAGAACGCACTCGTGCTTCAGTCCGATTTCGGCACGCTGGACGGCGCCGTTGCGGCGATGAAGGGCGTCGCGGTTGGCGTGTCACCCGAGATCCGGATCTACGACCTGACGCACGAGGTACCCGCATTCAACATCTGGGAGGCAGCGTTGCGCCTGGTGCAGGTGGCGGAGTACTGGCCGAGCGGCACCGTCTTCGTGTCGGTCGTGGACCCGGGTGTCGGCACGAATCGCAAGTCGATTGTGCTCAAGACGAACTCGGGTCACTACTTTGTGACACCCGATAACGGGACTCTGACATTTGTCGCCTCGCGTCTCGGAATCGCCGAAGTGCGGGAGATCGACGAGGCAGTGAACCGGCGCAAGAACTCGGAGAGTAATTATACTTTTCACGGTCGCGACGTTTATGCATACACCGGTGCGCGGCTTGCGTCGGGAATCATCACTTTCGAGCAGGTCGGCCGCTTGCTGCCGGCGGAGGTGGTGACGATTCCATACGAGAAGGCCCGCCATGAAGACGGCGTCGTTTACGGAAACGTCCAGACTCATGACGGCACCTTCGGCAATCTCTGGACCAATGTCGACCGCGGGACCTTAGGGATGCTGCAGCTCAAGATCGGCGATCCGGTCAAGATAACCATCCTGAAGGGCGCTGATGTCGTCCTCGAACTGACGGCACCCTATGTTCGGACCTTTGGCGAGGTGCCAATTGACGCCCCACTGCTCTATCTCAACAGCCTCAACAATGTGTCGCTCGCCATCAATCAGGGCAGTTTCGCGGCTCATTACCAGATCGAATCAGGTCATGAATGGAGCATCCGGCTTCGCCGTTGACCGGTCGTCTCGGGCCACAATAGACTCACCAGGCGTCCAGGCAACAACATGAAGGGCTGCAACATGGCCAGCAATCCGCGTCCGGCAAGTCAATCGCTACTCGGACTGGCCGTTACCGGCTTGTGCCTGTCGCCAGCCGGAATCGCCATTGCGGCCGACGGGTCGGAGACTCTGGAGGAAGTCGTCATCGTCGGCACGCGCTTTGCCGGCCACAGCGCCGATGAGAGCCTGGCTCCGGTCGATGTCGTCACGGCTGCCGACATGCATCAGTCCGCCGCGCTTCCGGGCGAGGTTGGCGCGGCCCTGCAGTCCCTCGTGCCATCCTTCAATCTGCCGCGCCAGTCGAACTCGGACTTCGCGGACCTGGTGCGGCCCGCGCAGTTGCGGGGCCTTAGTCCGGATCAGACGCTCGTGCTGGTCAATGGCAAGCGACGGCACGGCACGGCGACGCTGACCACTGAATCGAAGCTCGGCAAGGGCACGAGCCCGGTCGATCTGAACACCATTCCGGAGGGCGCCATCGAGCGCATCGAGGTGCTGCGCGACGGCGCGGGTGCGCAGTACGGTTCTGATGCCATCGCCGGGGTCATCAACATCGTGCTCAAGGACGCTGCGGAAGGCGGCGAGGCAACAATCACCGTTGGCCAGAACCGCACCGATTTCAAGCCCACCGGCAAGAGCATCACGGATGGCGACACGTTTTTCGTGTCGACGAACGCCGGCTTCGGCATCGGCGAGGATGGATTCCTGAACCTCACCGCGGAATATCGCGATCGGGACCAGACACTGCGCTCCGGCCTCGATCAGCTTCCGTTCTTCGAGAACCAGACGCCTCCCAACCAGGCCCTGATCGGAACCCAGACGCACAAGGCCGGCGATGGCCCGACCAAAGACCTCAATTTGATGTACAACTCGGCCTTCAGCGTCGGTGATACGGCCGAGTTCTATTCATTCGGCAGTTATTCGCATCGCCAGGGCGAAGGCGCGAACTTCTTCCGCTACCCCGACTCCTTCTCGGAAGAACTCGGGGTGGATGTCAACAATGTGCCGGCGATATTCCCGAACGGGTATGTCCCGGTGCTGGACGCGACCGTCGATGATTTCTCGGTGGCGGCCGGCGTCCGTGGATCGCTCGCGTCGGACTGGACCTGGGACGCGAGCGCGGTTTACGGCTCGAACAACTTTGACCACAACATCACGAACTCCCTCAATCCGTCGCTTGGCGCAGCGAGTCCGACAAGCTTCAACATCGAGGAGTTGAAGCTGACGCAGCTGGACCTCCGTTTCGACATGACGAGGCCCTTCGAAGTCGGCGGTTTCTCAAATCCGCTGAATTTTGCCTGGGGACTGGAGTACCGGACGGAAACTTACAAGACCACTGCCGGCGATCCGGATTCTTATAGGGCCGGGCCGATCGTCGGCGCGTCGATTGGCACACAGGCAGGGGCGGGCCTGCAGCCCGGGGAAACGGTCGACGTTAATCGGGATGCCATTAGTGCCTACGTGGATCTCGAATCCAATATCACCGACAAGTTTCAGCTGGGCATCGCCGGCCGTTTCGAGGACTACAGCGATTTTGGCAACTCGGGCAACGGCAAGCTCTCCGCCAGATACGAGTTCAGCCCAGTATTTGCGGTCCGCGGCACGGTGGGCACGGGCTTTCGGGCGCCGTCGCTGACCCAGTCATTCTTCCGGGGCTCGACGACTAGCTTTGGAGAAGGTGGGCAGCTCGAGCAGGTCCTCAACCTGCCGACCGATGACCCGATTGCACAATTGCTCGGCGCACAGGATCTCGAAGCCGAGGAGTCGGTCAGCTACAACCTCGGCTTCGTTGTCCGGACGGATGCCGGATTCCGCCTGACGGTCGACTATTATCACGTCAACATCGATAATCGCATTACGCTGTCAGAGCGCATCGGCGGCGACGCTGTGACGGAATTCATCGATGACTCGCTCGGAATACCGAACGTGCTGGGTGTGCGCTTCTTCACCAACGCAGTCGATACCGAGACCAAGGGCTTCGATATCGTCGCCGAATACGGATTCGACTTGTCGAACAGCAGCCTCACGTTCAGTGCGGCATATAACAAGTCCGAGACCGACGTGGTCCACGTCGATCCCAATCCGCCGGTGCTGGATTCGCTCGGAGTTGGCACTGTGCTGTTCGGCGCAGAGGAACAGAACACCCTGGAGACTGCGGCGCCGGATGACAAGCTGATCCTCACCGGTCACTGGAGCAGCGATCATTGGTCGATCCTGGGCCGGGCGACACGCTGGGGCGAGGCGAAGCGCGTGTTCAGCTTTTATGAGCCAGGGCCGGAGCAAGTCTACGGCGCCGAGGTTGGAGTCGATCTGGATGTCGAGTATCGCGTGAACAAGGGACTGACCGTTGCGCTCGGCGGCAACAACATCCTGGACCAGTATCCGGATCTATCCAGCTCCGACATCAACTACTTCGGCAACCTGCCCTATGACGTGCTGCAGCCCATCACGTTCAACGGCGCTTTCTTCTATCTGCGGACCACGTACAAGTTCCGGTAGACTGCGGCACAACCAACACCAGAGAGGCGCGCCATGAAATTCCTGACCTTGACTGGCCCGATCGTCGTTCTCGCACTGCTCGCCGGATGCGCCCAGAAAGCGCCCGAGACGCCCGCGGCACCCCCGCCGCCGGACGCTGCGGCGATCCGAACCGAGCTCACGACAACCCTCGAGAAAGTCGAGGCGACCCTGAACAACAAGGACGCCGCCGGTTTCGCTGCCTTCTTCACAGAAGATGCCACGTGGATCCTGCCGAATGCGTCGACGTCCAAGGGCCGTGCCGAAATAGAGAGCGGTACCAATGCTCTCTTTGCGATGTTCGAGTCCGCCACCTTCAACCCGATCACGATTGACAAGCTCGTCGTCATCAGTGACGCCGAAGCGCTCACGTTCTCGAGCGGCTCGTATACGGTTACGACGAAAGACAAGAAGGCGCCGGTAACCCTCAGGAACCCATTTGCCGATTACTGGCAGAAGGGCGCCGACGGCATGTGGCGCATCGCATACGAGATCAATGCCGAGGGACCGATGCCCGAGGCGCCCGCGCAGCCCTAGCGGACAGCTGCGGCCAGCACTTGTACCTGCGGTCGCCTGAGCGGCGACTGCAGGACTCGCTACAGCAGGACTGCCTGATTCGGCTGCTCGTCGCGATCCCCGCCGCGGCCGGGAAAGTGTTTTCCGAGCAGCCTGCCGACGGCGGTGATCCCGGTCTCCGAGCCCTCCGCGAAGCGGCCGGCCCGGAAATGATCTTCCATGTCGCGGCACACTGCGTCCCACTCGGCCTGCGAAACACGCGCCGAAATCGCACGATCCGCAATGATCTCGACGTCGCGGTCCGCCATCAGTACATAGATCAGCACACCATTATTACCCTCGGTATCCCAGACCCCGAGCTGCCCGAACACCTGCAACGCGCGCTGCCGCGGCGTGAGCCCGTACCAGAGTTCCGGCAGGTCGAAGGCGGTCTCGATTGCGAACCGCAGTTCGCCCGCATGCTGTCCTTCGATCTGGCGCAAGGTCTTCTCGATGCGCGCCAGCACGTCCCGAGTAAAACGGCGCCGCGTGCCCCAGTGGGTCGCGAACAGGTGACGCAGCACGCGTGCAGGTTGCATGAGCTACCAGCGCCCCGACGCGCCGCCGCCGCCGAAGCTGCCGCCACCGCCGCCAAACCCACCGCCACCGCGGCCCATGCCACCCGTGCCAAACCCTCCGCCTCCCCATCCGCCAGTTGTCCAGCCGCCATGACCCGGACGGCTCGACCAGCGGCTACCGCCTCCGAAGCCCAGCAGCAATGAAATGATGAGGGCGACGATCCCCGCTCCGGCCGCGAGCCCGAGTACCGATGTCACCCACCAGGCAATGCCTCCGGTGACACCGCCGGTCGCAACCGATCCGAGTGCACGCCCGAACAAGGCACGCAGCACCGCCGAACCAACGAAGACGACGCCCAGCAGGAACGGCAGCATGTTGGCGAGTCGCTCCGTCCCGCCGCCCCATTGTTGATCGGGCTCAGGCAGAGGTTCGCCGTCGACGACGCGGATCATCTGCTCGACACCGGCTGCGATGCCACCGGCAAAATCGCCCTGCCGAAACAGCGGCGTGATCGTGTCGGAAATGATCCGCTTGCTCACGAGATCGGTGAGCGCACCCTCGAGACCGCGGCCCACCTCGATGCGCATGATGCGGTCGTCTTTTGCGATCAAGAGCAGCGCGCCATCGTCCGGCTTCGCACGCCCGAGCTTCCAGGCGTCGACCACGCGGATCGAGTACTGCTCGATTTCCTCGGGCTGCGTACTCGGAACGATCAGGACCGCGATCTGCGCGCCCTTGCGCGACTCGAATTCGGCGAGTCGAGATTCGAGTTGCGCCTGCTCAGCGCTCGTCAGTGTGCCCGTCAGATCGGTGAAGCGCGCGTTGAGCGGCGGTATCGGCTTCAGCGCCTGTGCCAATGCCGCGCTCCCGGGCAGCGCCGCGAGCAGTAGCGCCGATGCCAGCGCAGCGAGGCGCAGCGCAGGGTGTTGGATCATCGCGGGCGCTTTGGTTGCGACGTCAGTTGGCCGGCGCCGGCGTTTCAGCCGGAGCGGGCGCAGTCGTGCCGAAATCCACGGTCGGCGGCCGGGCGATCTCGGCCTCGTTCTCGACCGTGAAGTTAGGCTTGACGCCGTAGCTGAACATCTTCGCGGTCAGGTTGACCGGGAATTTCCGGATCGTGCCATTAAAGGTCTGCACCGACTCGATGTAGCGGTTGCGCGCGACCGTGATGCGGTTTTCTGTGCCCTCGAGCTGCGCCTGCAGGTCGCGGAAATTCTGGTCCGACTTCAGCTGCGGGTAATTCTCGCTGATGGCAATCAGGCTCTTGAGCGCGTTGGTGAGTTCCCCCTGCGCGGCCTGGAACTTCTTGAGCGCCTCCGGATCGTTGAGCACCTCCGGCGTCACCTGGATCGAGGTCGCGCGGGCGCGCGCCTCCGTCACGCCGATCAGCACTTTCTGTTCCTGCGCCGCGTAGCCCTTGACGGTATTCACGAGATTCGGGATCAGGTCCGCACGACGCTGATACTGGTTGACGACCTCGGACCACGCGGCTTTCACGGCCTCGTCCTGGGTCTGGATCGTGTTGTAGCCGCAGCCGGTAAGGGCCAGGCTCAACAGCGCGAGCAGGCCGGTAGCAAGTAAACGCATAAGATCCTCCGTTTCGTAAATTTGCGGGGCACGGGCGGGCCTACGCCGCCTGTGCCGGCTTCAATTTGCTGGCGCGCATCGCCCACGCCCGATTGACCGGGCTCTCCGGCTTCCATGACAGGCGCTCCGCGACGAACGTATCGGCAAGTGCGCGATTGCCCAGACGGATCGCCGCCTCGGTCAGTGTCCAGGAGAACATGTCGCGCTGCGCGTGGCTGCCGCCGAATCGATTGGCCTTGGCGCGCAGCGGCAACAGCAACTCGATCGCCTGCGCGTAGGCACCGCGACCAAACGCAGCGAAGCCTTCGCAGGCCGGCAGGCCGACCTCGCGGCTCATCATCGCATTGGTTCCGGTTCCTGCCGCAGCGCGCCTGACAGTTTCGGTCTGCCGCTTCTGCGCCTTGCCATTGCCGGCACCGACGAACGCCATCATCGCGTTCACGTCATTGAAGGCGTAATAGGCATCGTCCGCACGCGACTCCCATTTCCCGCCGATATCATTCCAACGATCGCCGACATCGTGGCCGAGCAACGAAACCCGCCACAGCAATGCCGATCCGTCGAGCAGTTCGAGCGCCTGGCCAAAACCACCGGCCGAGATCTTCTCGTCGAACAGCGTAAGCGCAGAGGCCACGTCATTCGAATCGAGGTGGAACAGCGCCTTGTGCCACCACAGGTGGTACGCGAACATGCTGTTGGGCGCCCAGCCATCGGCGCCTTTCTCAAGGAAATCCGCGCCCTCAATGGCGCGGCCCTGCATTTCGAGGACATGCGTGACGGCGTGCACCGCCCAACCGTCCTGCCGGTTCAGGGCCACAGCCTCGCGACCCCGCGCTTCCGCCTGTTGGTAGTCGCCCGCCTCTTCGAGGCCGAAGGCATACATGCCCTCGACGAAGCCATAGCCAGGTACGCCTCGATTCCAGTGCGGCAGCACGCGTGCAATGCGATCGCGCAGCATGTGCGAATAGCCCAGGAAGAAATCGCTGAGATGCGCATATTGAAGCGCCAACAGGTCGCGCGGCCAGGCGATCGCCGCGCGTCCCCAATGTTCCGCCGCCCTTTCCCATTCTCCATCGCGCCAGGCGCACACGGCGGCGATGTGCGTTCGTTCGCGCTCGTTGGCGTTCGGCGCCAGCGCTTCGGCCGCCTGCACGCTCTTGATCATTTCCGGTTCAAAGGCCTTGTCGGTCGCGGTCGCCAGCGCGCCAGCGCGAAAGGCATGCGCCATCGCAAAATCCGGATGGTCGGCGATGATTTTGTCGACCTCGGCCAGCGGATCGGCCTGATAGGCGTGCAGCATGTCGCACACGCGATCGAGGGAGTCGACCGCCGCCTGCACGCCGTATGAAACAGGATTCCCGCGCTTGTCGAATTTGCTCAAATTCCACCCCAAGTTTCAGCCCAAATATTACCTTACGAGCCCACCCGATTTCCTGTATAGTCCGCGCGCCTAACCCTCCCCGGACCTCACAAAATACCCATGCAATTCAATGACCTAGGGCTCGAGCCCGGGCTGCTCTCGGCTGTTGCCGACCGTGGCTACGACACGCCGACACCGATCCAGGTCGAGGCCATTCCGCCGGTGCTTGCCGGTCGCGACCTGCTGGGCGGCGCCCAGACCGGCACCGGCAAGACGGCAGCATTCGTGCTGCCGCTGCTGCAGATCCTGCGGGCGGCCAGCGGCCGCGCGCCGCGCGTATTGATCCTGGCGCCGACACGCGAACTCGCGGCGCAGATCCTGGAGAGCATCCGGACCTATGGCGTACGCAAGAACCTGCGCGCGCTCGTGATCTTCGGCGGCGTTGGCGAACAACCGCAGATCGACAAGCTGCGTTCGGGCTGCGACATCCTGGTTGCGACACCTGGCCGGCTGCTCGACCTCGCAAATCGCGGCTTCGTGGATTTTTCGCAAGTGAAGCACCTGGTGCTCGACGAAGCCGACCGCATGCTCGACATGGGTTTCATCCACGACATCCGGCGCATCATCAAACTGCTGCCGGCGCAACGCCAGAATCTGATGTTCTCCGCAACCTACACGCCGGACATCCGTGTGCTTGCCGCACGAATCCTGGTCAAGCCAGTGCAGGTCGAAGTGACGCCGCCAAACAGCACCGTGGATCGCGTCGTGCAGCGCGCGTTTCGCGTTTCCAAGGACGACAAGCGGCACCTGCTGGTGCACCTGTTCCAGAACGGCGCCAATGGCGAGGGCCGCTGGCACCAGGCGCTGGTATTCACCCGCACCAAGCACGGCGCGAATCGCCTGTCCGAGCAGCTTGAGCGGGCCGGCATCCGCTCCGCTGCGATTCACGGCAACAAGAGCCAGGCCGCGCGCACGCGTGCACTCGCCGACTTCAAGGCCGGCAAGCTCACGGCGCTGGTTGCGACCGAAGTCGCCTCACGCGGGCTGGATATCCGGGAACTGCCGCAGGTCGTGAACTACGACATGCCGCATGT
>Ga0315281_10001821_pt1 | contig 31633 bp, 32 predicted proteins | sample YL17G07_0_MG_FD_204540 | JGI IMG/M metagenome (GOLD analysis project Ga0315281, IMG submission 204540) | Sediment microbial communities from Yellowstone Lake, YNP, Wyoming, USA - YL17G07_0 | ecosystem: Environmental > Aquatic > Freshwater > Lake > Sediment | place: USA: Wyoming | collected...
ATTGAAGAAATCAGAAAGGAAATCGAACGATTAGGGAGAGAATGAATCTACTGCTTTAACTGACTTCCTAACCTGCCATTTGTGTTTTATTTTTCAATTCAAATAAGACTAACCTTTCAAGATATCCCTGGCCCAATATTCTTAAATATTTGCCTTGACGTAATTTTTATCTGAAGTTATGAAGTATGAAATATAGGAGGTTCCATTGATTTCAGAAATTACCCAGTGGATTATGGAGTTGATGAGGGCCCATGGCCAGCTCGCGGTCTTCATCGGTGTGATGATTGAGCAAATTATTGTTCCTATCCCATCCCCTCTGATCATCATGGGGGCAGGGGCCATCCTCATCCCACCCGGACTTTCCATTCCCAATGCCTTCCTTCAGATTCTCTGGATCATCGTCCTTCCCGGTTCCATCGCTTCAACATTGGGTTCCTATATTGGATATATGATCAGTTTTTATGGAGGTAAGGCCTTGGTCTTGCGGTTCCAGCGTTTTTTAGATGTGGATTGGGATCAGATAGAAAGATTGGAGAAGCGATTTCAGGGGAAGAGAGAAGCCTTGAGCATCTTTCTCTCCCGGGCCATTCCCGCCTTCCCCATCTCTTTGGTTTCTATCTTTGCCGGCCTCCTCCGGATTCCTATCAAGCCCTTCACGATTTATACCTTTTTGGGTTCGATCTTCCGATGTTTATTCCTGAGTTTTTTTGGATGGTGGATCGGGGCCACTTATGAAAAAGCAGCTACCCGTTTAGATTCAGTGGAGACGATCGTCTCCATTGTGATGTTGATAGGAATGTTTATGGCTTTTGGATATCTCTATTACAAATTCAGGAGGAAAAGTTGATACTTCGACGGCGCCAAACCCCGTCCTTTAAGACGGGGTGAAAAGCGCTGCTCAGTATCAACCCTGAGCAAATCACGGGCTTTTGACCGGGAAAAGTCGAAGGGTTGATTTAAAAAAATGATTATGAATAATGAATGGAAGGAAGTTGAAAGGAGGATGGTTGATGAGAGTGACAGTGGATGAGGAAACCTGTATCGGATGTGGGCTTTGCGCAGAGGATTGCCCAGAGGTCTTTGAAATGAACGATGATAAGGCTCGTGTCAAAGTGGATGAGGTTCCTGAGGAGGTACTGGAGTCCTGTAAAGAAGCTGCTGAAAATTGTCCGGTAGAGGCCATCCAAATGGAAGATTAAGTCTCTCCATCAAGAATAAAAAAGGGGCACTCCGCGTAGAATCATGGATGCCCCCTTTTTATTTTCTTTTTAGAAAATCACTCAAAATATTCTTTGATTTCCTTATAACGTTTTGGATCTCTCAATCGGTCAAGGGCTTTGGCTTCGATTTGCCGAATTCTCTCTCGACTGAGGCCGAACTGCCTGCCGATTTCTTCAAGAGTACATTCCCCGTCTTCTCCAATGCCAAAACGGAGTCGAAGAATCTTTTCTTCCCTCGGAGAAAGACTGGATAAGAGCTTCTGGATTTGATGGGTTAGATCTTTTTCCAATAAAGAATCACTGGGTGAGAGACTCTTATCATCAGGGATCAGGTCTTCAAGAGTACTATCCTCTTCCCCAATAGTCATATCCATAGAGATCGGTTCTTCAATGAGATTGAGAATCTTTTCGACATCGTGTAAAGGGATTCCACTATCCTTGGATAATTCCTGAGAGGTGGGCTCCCGACCCAACTTCTTTACCAGATCCTTAAAGGATTTCATCAACTTTCCTTTGATCTCGAAAAGATAGTTGGGAATTCGAATGGTTCTCGATTTCTCTGCAAAGGCCCTTAAAATGGCAGCCCTGATCCACCAGGAAGCGTAGGTACTGAATTTGAAGCCTTTGGTATAATCGAACTTGACCATGGCCTGGATCAGACCAAGATTTCCCTCCTGGATCAAATCCAGGAAAGAGAGCCCCCGATTGGCATATCGTTTTGCGATACTGACCACCAGCCGCAGATTGGCCTGGGTCAATTCATTCTTTGCCTGTTGCAAATCGAAGAGCACCTGTTGATATTGGTTCAGCATCTTCTTATAAAAAAGATGTTTTTCCCTCATTTCTGAAGGAGTAGGTTTTGATTTTTTCCCATTCTTCCCATTCTTGCCTTTTAGTTTATATCCTTGCCGGGTATTGGTATGGGTACGCTTACCCCCATTTTTTGGACTTGAAGGTGGATATAATTGGGTTTTTAAACGATTAGTCTTTGTCTCGAGGATCTTGACTTGACGCTCGCCTTCCTTAATCCTTTTCGCCAATTTGACCTCTTTCTCTGGCGTAAGAAGGGATATCTTCTCAAGTCCTTTTAAATATTCCCATGTGATATCCTGAGGCTGAAAAATGATTTCGTCCTGGGAAACCGGCTCAACTGAAATTTCCTCCCCTTCTTCGGCCACTAATTCCGCTTCCTCCGCCTGAAGATCAAAATCCTCTACCGTCTCTTCTAATTCACCCTCTATGTAGGGGGCGGATTGGATAGGTGGAATAGAGGTCGGGGTTTCAGCAAAAAGGGACGAGGATTGAACAGGCTGAAGGGTTAAATCCTCTCCTTTTTTGTTTGTTATCTTATTATTTTTCACAGGTATTAACCCCTTTCTCTTTAGAACAAAAAACCCTCTCCATTCTTAGCCCATGGAAAGGGTGGATTTATCCAATTTTTCTTTTACCAAAAACCCTAACTGGTCGAATGGACCTCCCTATACTCTCTATTATCAATACCCATATAAGGTGGTTTATTTATCATGTAATACTAATATATTCAAATGAGCAAGTTTTGTCAAGCTTTATTTTTATGTAAATTTCGTATTATTATCAATTGGTTACAAATTATACGGTTAATATTCCTATATTCATATAGGATTAATTCCATATTTTTATGTGAAAAAATAATAAATTCTCCAGAGTTGGAGCATTCACTTAGGAATATGAGAAAATAAAAAAAATCCCTTAAATGCCGATAGTAAAAAGAAAGATATTTAATTTGACCCATTCGACAGCGCCCAAGCCCTTGGCCTGAGACTTCGACGTGACCTCAGTCGAGCGTTCGGGCCGAAAGCAAGCCCCAGCCCTCAGGCCGGGGAACTCAAGGGTTGACTTTAGGTAGCCCATCTTTTATAAAATTTAAATCTACGTTATTAATTTCAATATTCCCCTTTCTAAACGGGGATTGAAAGGATGCCTATGGGATATGTGGATCTCCACCTTCATACAACCGCTTCTGACGGGGTGTTAAGCCCATCAGAGATCGTGAGATACGCAAAGGCGAAAGGACTTCAAGCGATTGCGATCACTGATCATGATACCATTGAAGGGTGTGAGGAGGGGTTGTCAGAAGGGGAGAAAATTGGTTTTGAAGTGATCCCGGGAATTGAAATTAGTGCCGAGCATTCACCTGGCTCCATGCATATCCTGGGGTTTTTTCTCGATATCCATCATCCCCTCCTCAATGAGAGGTTGGCATATCTTCAAAAGGCAAGGGCAGAAAGAAATCCGAAGATTGTAGAAAAGTTGAATCGATTAGGAATTAATATAACCTTTGAAGAGGTGGTGAAGGCCTCTGGGGGTGGGCAGGTTGGGCGGCCCCATTTTGCCAATGTGCTTTTGGAAAAGAAGTATGTCAGAAGTTTTCAGGAAGCTTTCGATCGGTTTCTGAAAAAGGGAGCCCCAGCCTATGTGGACAAATTAAGATTTACATCGAAAGAGGCTCTGCATTTTATCAACGAAGCCAAAGGGGTGGCAGTGCTTGCTCATCCAAATACCCTCGGGATGAATGGATACTCAGAACTGGAGAAACTTATTCTTAAACTTGTGGAGGAGAGGCTTAAAGGGATTGAGGTCTATTATCCTGAGCACTCAGCGGCGGAAGTGGCACAGTATAAAACCCTTGCCGAAAGATACGGTCTCCTGGCGACAGGGGGGACGGATTATCATGGAATCGAAAAAAACGCATTGGACATCGGGGTAGGGAAAGGAGAAATGAAGATTCCTTTCTCCATCGTGGAGAATCTCAAGGCAGTTCGAAATCGGTCTTTATCCGCCTACGCGAAAGAGAAAGGCTTTAGCTCTGAATGATTGCGAGAAGGTTAATTCTCCTAAGTCTTGTTTATAGGTAAGTGCTTCGGCGGATTTCGCAGAAGAGATGGAGACACCACGGGTTTACTTGCGGGGCTCCATCGGGGAGGTAAAAAGGTGGTTATCCTTTTATTGATTACCACGACTTTGTTATGGGGAGCAACCCCCATTCTTGAAAAAATAGGTTTGGCAAAAGTGGATCCTCTGATTGGCGTCACCATTCGAAGCGCCATTGTCACGGCAGGCCTTTTTTTGCTCACCCTTCTATTGGGTAAAGGCAGGGCGTTGATTGAATTGGATGGGAAGAGCGTTCTTCTCTTTGGAGCAAGCGGCATGATGGCAGGTCTTCTCGGTATGTGGACTTATTACTCTGCCTTGAAGATGGAGGCCACCTCTAAGATCGTTCCTATTGCAGCCTGTTACCCTTTGGTGACTGCTCTTCTGAGTGTTTTGGTCCTCAAAGAAGGAGTAACCCTTCACAGGATCATTGGTACCGCATTGATTGTGTCAGGAATCTGGCTGGTCAAATAGTGATGGAGGGTGGAAAGTGGTAAGTTGTAAGTGGAATGGGAAAAACCACTCTCTACCCTGTTGTTGCATTAAATTCGGCGCTTAGATTCATCAAACCCTTACCCAGAGAGGGATGGCTGTCAAACCAATGTCGTCACCTGGATCAATCCAAGAGTGACCCTGTGGAAGAGGTTTTACATCTTCTCTGGAAAGATAAAACTCCCAATAGTGGAGCAAATAATACGTGATGCTATCGAATATGATTCTTATTCCACAGGGGAAGTTATCCTCAAAAAGGTAGAAACAGCCTTTTGATGGGGGCATGCAGTTGATTCAACCACATCTTTATGCAACAACGGGGTCTACTTTCTATCTCAACACTCTAAAAAATGATGGAGGAGGACATGAAGAGACGAAAAAAAACCAATCGTTTGAAGGCAGCCTTGAAGAGGAAAAATGTTAAGCACTCCTTGAGAAAGTCTAAAGGAGAGAGAAAGTATCCAACCTGATAAACAACGCTAAGCGCAGAGCGCATGGCGCATAGAGTTAAGAAGATCTAATTCTTCAACCAGAAAAACTTTGAACATTGAAGAAAAAATGTAGCGCCCTCATTTATTGAGGGCGAATTTGTTGTATAGAATATATATTCCGTCGGCAATGCCTGCCTGCTGGCAGGCAGGAATGCCGACGCTACGATAAATGAATCATGCCTCACCTTGAATATCCCAGGCTTGTCTTATCAGACCCTGAAGGGAATATCTTTGATCACCCCTCTCTGAATCTATCAGGTCGATCTGGAACTCGGTTTTTACTGCCCCATCCATCAGAATTAGTGCCTCTTCCCAAGGGGAGTCAACTCTTTACCTTACCCGGAAGGATTCCAATCGGATGGGATGAAGAAAAAAGATCTTTCGTCTCTTCGAAAAAAGTGAGATTGGGGGAGAAAGAAGTGGAGTGTACAGCTATTGCTGCTTTCCTTCCACCAGGATATATCCGTACACTCCTTCCTGCCACAAAACTGACGCCCAAAGCGCCCACCCTTCCACTCTGGGCTTACAGTGCCGTGGGTTGGAGAGATGGAAGATTTTGGTCGACGGGACTATTCATTGACCCGAACCCTCATTGGGATCCAAAATATTTTGGGAACGATGGTCTTTTAAAAAGAAAGGTTCATATCTTTCTTAGTAAAGCCCCTAAGAATCGCCTCCTTCAACAACTTTCTCGATGTGCTCTGGAATATCACTGCTTTGCGGCAAAAAATGTTTTTTTTCGAAGATGGGAATGCCCTTTACCTACTTCCCCCTCATGCAACGCAGCGTGCATAGGATGTATTTCACTCCAGCCCTCTGAATGCTGTCCGGCTTCGATGGAAAGGATACGGTTTGTGCCCACGGTGGAGGAAGTCCTGGAGGTCGCCTTGCCCCATTTGGAAGAGGCAGAGGATGCGGTTGTCAGTTTTGGCCAAGGTTGCGAAGGAGAACCGTTAATTCAGTGGCGACTTCTGGAGAGATCGATCCGTAAACTTCGAGAGAGGACAGATTGTGGAACGATTAATCTCAACACCAATGGCAGCTTTCCAGACCGGGTAGCAAAACTTTGTGATGCCGGGCTTGATAGCGTTCGTGTCACACTCAACAGTCCCCATTTAAAATTTTATAAACGCTATCACAGACCAAGGGGATATTCATTTGGGGAAGTGGTGGATTCTTTGGTCCAGGCGAAAAAGAAAGGAATCTATACTTCGATTAATCTTCTTGTCTTCCCAGGGTTCACAGACAGGGAGGAAGAAGTGGAAGGATTGATAGAACTGATCAGGGAAACGAACCTCGATCTTATCCAGATGCGAAACCTTAACATCGATCCAGACCTTTATCTCAAGACCATGGGAAGAGGAGAGGGGATTGGGATTTCTAAGATGGTTAATGTTCTAAAGAAGGAGTTCCCCTCCCTCCAATTCGGTTATTTCAACCGCACCAAGGAATCTTTTTTTAAATCATCCTCACCCTCCTTCATTGGATAAAAGCTCTGTGCCTCCCCCCTTTTTAAAAGGGGGGTAAGGGGGGATTTGTAGAGTAGGTAGCCGCAGGCTTCAGCCTGCGTTAATTATTTTCCATTTTTCTCGCAGCCTGAAGGCTGCGGCTACAATGCTAAAATTGAATTAAATGGATAATCCCCAATTCAAAGCCGGAGCAAAGGCTGCCCTTCCTATTGTCCTGGGATATCTTCCGGTGGGAATGGCCTTTGGTATCTTGGCGAGGAAAGCAGGCCTCACTACATTCGAAGTAGGGTTGATGAGCCTTCTCGTCTATGCAGGAGCGAGTCAATTTATTGCGATTGAAATGATCTCCAAGGGCATTTCTTGGTTTCCCATTGTTATTGCAACTTTTTTCATTAATCTCCGCCATCTCCTGATGAGTTCGACCCTTTCACTCTATTTCAACAGGCATTCGCTTCGGACCCTTGGCCTCCTGTCTGCTCAACTGACCGATGAATCCTTTGCAGTCGCCATGTCAGATACTTCGAAGATTTCCAATCGGCCCGGATATCTTTTCGGACTCCAGGTGACTTCACAGGTTGCCTGGATAGCTGGATCTGTAGGGGGCGCGTTTTTTGGAGGGTTAATCAATCACAAGGGATATGGCCTTCCTTTTGCCCTTCCATCCCTGTTCATCTGCCTTCTCGTTATTCAAATCAAGACTATCCACCATTTCTGGGTATTGATTTTGGCAGGGGTTTCCTCTCTCATCTTCAAATGGGCGTTGCCTGGAAACTGGTACATCATACTGACCGCTTTTCTTGCCACGGGAATAGGGATGGTCATCGAAACAGCAAGGGGAGATAAGAGATGAGAATTTCGATATTGATCCTCATCTTAGGGATGGGCATCGTTACCATTCTTCCTCGGTTTTTTCCCATGGCGTTTTTGACCCGATGGGTCATCCCAGAAAGGGTGAGAGTGGGGTTGGGTTATATTCCCATCTCTATTTTAAGCGCTATCGTCTTTCCAATTCTCTTTTTTAATGAAGGAGGGAAGGTTGAAATTCAACCTCATTATCTTCTTTCTGCCATTCCTGTTTTTATCTTTACCTGGAAGGTGAAGAGCCTTTGGGGATCAGTGGTTTTGGGAATGTTGATTTACTGGGGGTTAGGGTCTATTTTGTAATGGATTGACTGGGCCAAGGATTCTGTTGGTAGAGTAAATTAACTTTTTTTTAATGAAGCGGACGAGACTTAAATTGACAGACAGTGCCAAATCGACTGCAAAAGCTAAGGGGCGCGGCGGCTTTTTGCCGCGTCCCTTAGCAGCGACTTAGCCATCATTTTCTTTGTTCTAATTTAGCGCTCACTTTTGAAGATATTCGAGGTCTTGGAGCGGGAATACCATAAAGCATTCCTTCGGCGCTGATATCCTCATCGATGTCCGGCCAATGCACCCCATGACCGTCTCCAATAATTCTCCAATTTGCACGCTGTTTGAGCGTCGCCTCCGACAATCGCCATGACCAGGCAAGCGGAACGCTGATTATTCGTCCGTCCATGAGTTGAGCCGTAATCGTGTCTCCGGTGACGCTTATATCCTTAATTCTCACTTCTTGTATTTTTACCGCAGTGTTCATACCATGCCTCCATTATTTTGTTCCTGTTCTTTAAGATTATTTCTCGTATGGAATTGAGCTCTTTCGGGGCAAAGCCCTGATTCCTCGCCAATACAACGGGTTGCATCCAGAATTTGCAGATCATCCTTTCTCTCTGAACATGCACATGCATTTGCTCGTTACAATCGAAGCTATAAAAGAAAAACCGGTATGGCCCTGAAATATTTTTGATTGTCGGCATATTGATGTCTATCTGAATTATAGACCGATAACGTGGGAGCTGTCCATATTTGTTTTGTAAGGCTAACAACCGAAATCAGCAGCAGCTATTCACCGTCCGCTAGAGTGATTTTTGCGACATCAATACCTTATTACTTATGCCTAAACTTGACCCCAAACGCAGTTATGGAACCAGGGCAATTGTGCAGCAAGCTGCCGCACAATTGCCTCCTCCGGCCAGGCTTCGGCAAAGGCACGCATATACTTGAGATTGCGGGGTGAAAACTCTTTCATATCCGGGAATTCGCGTCGCAGGTCGGCGGCCAGACGTTCGATGACCTTGGCTCCCCACTTCTCCGCCTCCTGGCGGGCAAGAATTTCACGGCCAATCTGCCAGTATAGCAGAACCAGTTCCCGGTTGACCGCCAGTGCCGACCGGCTCCGGGCGCTATGGATACGATTCTTCAGATCACTGAGCAGCGCTTCATAACTGAGGGGGGTATCGTTCATTGTTTCCCCTCCACCAGCTTAATTTCGTCTTCCGCCAGGGAGTACAACAGTTCATAGACCAGCTGGTCAATCTCCCGCTCCCACGCCGTCGTATCTGCCTTGGGATCGCGCTCCTTGGCGGCGAGGATGCGGTCAACCTTGGTGAAACGACCGCCGCCGCAGAGGATTTGACGCAATCGCCAGACTGCGATCGCGAAGTTTTTCTAGAATCTTGATCTTCTCAGAAAAAGGAAGTGCGGCGATCTGCTTTCGCATCCGCCGTTTGCTTTCCAAAACTTTGCGCATCCACTCGCTCATTTGTCATCGCCAAAAAATCTGTGCCCGAATTGCTCCCATTTCGCAAGCAACCCGTGTTGAGAAAGGATCGAGTCGAGCCTGTTTGTATCAAGGATGCCGCTTTCGATGAATTGCAGAATGCGAGCACAATCTTTGGGACGGCCCGTCTTGAGCGCGATGGCGGCCAGATGTTCAGCAGTCATCACCCACGTCCGAACTCCTTCCACTTCGGTTTCGATTGCCTGCTCCAACGCCTCCTCGGTCAGAGCATCGCCGGGAGGCAGGAATCGCACCGGCCAACCTTCAATGACCATGTATTCCCCTTCGGCCTTGTAGCCGTGCGAGGTGAGATAGGTGTAAACGGGGGCAATCGTGATCAACGAACTCCCGGGCGCAGTTTGGAACGAAACGAAAACATCAATGTCGAGCGTGGCCGAAGGTTCGAGGTAGAAGGTGGCGCCCACCGCTCCGCCAATGGCATATTTGCCAATCACCCCGTCAGTCCGCATTCGATTGATGACTTCCAGCGTGGCTTTCATTTGGCTGTGCCCTCCACGATGGCGATTTCTTCTTCCGTCAGGCCGTACAGCTCATAGACCAGCCGGTCAATCTCCTACTCCAATGCGCTTGTGTCCGCTTCGGGATCGCGCTTCTTCGCTGCAAAGCTACAGGGTCAGGCTTGCATAGTTGCTATTTACCAACCTTTTTCGAATGAATAATGTTAAACGATATTGCAATATAGCAAGCCTGACCCCAAATCCCCGCCACAGACGCCGGAACGAAAAAGAAAAACGGCTATTCGGGGTCGGCTGGATGAATTTGTTAGGCAATTCAACATAGCTCAAAGAATGATTCTTTACCAAGATGCTTGATAAATTTCTTTGCTTGTTTTCCCAATGAATCAGTTCCTCCAATGTAAATCCAGTCATCAATACCTCCCATAAAGCAAAACCGCTCTGTTGTAAATAATCTCTTTTCTTTGTCTTCCAAGATGAATCTCATTATCGGTAAATATGTAGCATTCTCCAGAAAATGTTTCTCTATTTCTGATTTATTTGTGAAGGGAAATAAAGCCGATAGTCCTTCAATATCTTGATTAATTTCATACACCGTTATGATGTTCTTCTTTGCCCCATATTTATAATGATGTGGTTTTGTTTGCTTTTGTAATTCTTCTTTGATTATTTTCAGTTCTTCATCTTGTATTATTTTTGGCTGTACCTTTATCAAAAATACCTGGGCATTTACATTCTCATAAATTTCATATCCTTTCGGAATACTTTGAGCAAGATTCCCATTCGGCCCGCTTGAAAAGAAATACTTATCATTTCCTTTTTTTGTCTTTCCAATGTGCAGGAAATATAATTTCCCTGTTCGACTTGTATATTCAATGCTCATTTATTATTTCCTTCTTCTCTCTTTTTGCCTAACGACACGCTTCACCTTCGTTTTGACCGCTGCGGGCAAAACGTAAGGTGGAAGCGCTTGTTAGCACAGTTCATTCACTCCCTGAATCTGATGCGTCCTCTACTGTCTCGTCTGCACTATCTTTCTCAACTTCGTCTTTCGCGATGAAATCCATTATTTCGGGCGCATCGGGCTCCACCGTGTCCGGCTCTTTCTTAGCCTTAGCCTTCTTGAAAACACTGGGCGCTTCGGCAGTTAACACTGCGTCATCATCCAGAAAAGAAATATTTTGATCAACAAGAAGCTCGTAGAGGGCTCGATTATCTGGTGGCAGAGGTACTCGGACTCCTTTCCTCTGCCATTGATGAATCATAACTTCGTAGGCCAGGAGCCACTCTGGCGAGTTAAGAACATCAGTGTCCCAGTCCCGGACACACGCAGTAACCTCTGCTCGGAAAGAGAAGCCCGTATCGGTTGCCAATTTTGCAGCGAGGACCCGCGATGGGACGTCTCCTCGCTCAAAAACTTTCAGCACAACATCTTTTGTCGGGCGTAGACCAAGAGTCATGTAACCGTACATCGCCCAAGAAAGCTCGGAGGTCACGCCCCGCCTCAACTGACCTGCTATTTTCCTGTCGATTGCCTCCTCGATCGCTTTCTTGTTAAGCCGGTAGCCCAAATATCGATAAGCGAGGAATTGCTCATACACCTCTTTAGCGTCACCCCTGTTATCCTGGAAAATAGCCAGGAGTATCTTCTCAAATACAGGCCATGCGCTCTCATGCACTATGCTGGTGCGCATTGTGCGGAGGAAGTACCTATACACCCGGTCATCAGGGTACTGCTCTGCGATCTCCGCTACGGCAGAAAAGACATGGATGAGGCGATCCGCCTTGATATCTTTTCCCCTCTTGAGATCCAGCAGTCGAACAATCCATGGGTTATCGAGTTGCTTTGGCCCCGAGACAATCCGGACTTTCTCGGGGTTTGTCTCCAACTCATAAGACCGCAACGCATCCTCAAATGCCGTCAGAACACGGTGCGCTTCTTCCTCGGTTTCACACCCATACTCAATATCGTCATAATAGCGAACGAAGCGATCAGCACGAATCGCTCGCCGCTTCACGAGTACGTCGATGATTTGACACAGCACAATTTCCGAGACAATGAAGGAGGTATCCGGTCCAGTTGGGATTCCAATTGTCTGGCCGTCTTGTCCTTGCTGAAACGCTCGGTCCAAGAGGTTCCCGAGTATGTTCTTCTTAGGATGAGCTTTTGCGTACTTCTTCCCGTGAATGGCCCAGGGGATTGAGTGAGTATAGATGGAGCGGTAGTAATTCTTGACGTCCAGTTTCAGAATCAATGGAAACCTGGCCCGCAGAGTCAACTTGCGCTTGGTGTAGCCAATGCCGATTGCATACGGCCGGACAGCCCTCTGGAATTTAGTTTTCCGATTGAAGGCCGGACAACTACAGTTCCCGTCCACGTGCGTGAATGCCTTGGATAACTGGGTGTAATTGTCCGCAATGAGGTGAGCCTGCTTGAGCATTGCATGCGGGCATAACACATCGAGCCTTCTCTTGTAGTGAGGTTTCTGCTGCAGCAAATACTGCGACGCTCTCTGCCATTTTTTGCCAGCCAGTACGCCTGGGTTCTTTTCTGCGTAGGTCGCACTGGCGAAGTCCCTACTGCTGAATATCGGGGGTAGTTCTTTTGGCAGGTACCCGTATGCGAGTAATCTGTAGAATCTATTCATATATCGCTAACGATTTAGGTCAGCGGTGGCTGTAAGCCATCCGCTGGAGTGATTTGATACTATGGATTGATTAGTTCAGCAATCTCATAGCCCTTTCTCGTAACTTCAAAGACTTCCCTTTTGTATCCCTTGGCAATTATTAAGTTTTCCTTCTCCAACTCGTCCAATGCTCCTTCCCAAATTGCACGATTACGGGGATCTCCGTGCGCGCCATAACTTTGGCCATTAGTCCTTAGGGTTGATCCACCAAAAGTTGAAAGATGAAGTATCACGCCACTGGGATCACGGCTGGCCTCTTTTAATAATGTCTGGGCCTCACGTGACAAATTTGGTATATTGGGAGCACTCATTTGACTTAAATTATTTAAATTGTCCGAGGCAGGTAAATTGATTTTGAAATACTCATCTTGGTTGATCTTAAGCTGGAGCTGTCTGTAAAATTTGGACCTAAAATCACTTAGGTCGTTGTATCTCTCAAGTATGCCTCTAGATTTGCAGGATTCTTTGAATTGTTTAAGTTCGGAATATTGGTCATTATCCACACTATCAGGATGCACAGGCGCACTTGAGAAATATAGCATTACTGGTTTGCCCGACTTAATATGTTTTTCAACTTCCTCGACAGTTCCACTAACATATTCATCAGTAGCCGTACCTATGCGCGTCCAAAAGACTCCGACAAGGAGATCACAGTCGCCCAAGATCTGCTTGTTGATAATCGACTGAGGACGATCTCCCATCGCAGGCGATATATGTGTTTCCCACCCGACTGGAAGTAAGACAATTTTGTGCGTATCTGAATTGACTACATTCCATTCTGATAGCACTTCACGAATTACGTTCCTCTCTGGCACTACGTCACTGGGGGAAGCAATCATAACTTTGTAGACGGTAGCACTATATGGCATATGTGTTCCTCCGGCCTAATGCGGCAGTTGAGCAGTGCCCGAAGGGCATCTGTCTCGAACTCCTGGTTCTCCCCGCAGCGGAGCGGAGGGGAAAATCAGGAGTTTGCTGCTCAACTGCCGCATTCCCCCCGGAGCGAAGCGGAGGGGGGAACGCGCGCTTCACCCGGAGCCGGCTTTTTCGGCGATCGGGTGCAAGCGGTGGTTATGGCTCTCGTCTTTCATAGTTGTTTAACTCCCATTGGGCAATTGAACACTTCTCCTGCTCTGCCAACGACCTTACGGCAGAGATGACTTTGATGTATTCCTTTTCAGTGAGCATTTGGGTCCAGTTTACCTTGCCTCTGTAAATGGTTTTGTCGATGATTATCTTGTCAATTGGGCAATGCGGAGGTTCTTCGATTTGCCCAAGACACCAGTAGTATTTTAGGGACAGATTCAACACTTTCTGCGCCACGCCATACTTGTATCCGTTCTCTCCCAAAAGGCCGGTGTCAATTGTATTTGCGTAGTTGATCAAGTCTCTGATGTTTTTGCAGTGCTGCTGCTCTCCTACAGCTACTTTGTATTGAGGTATAACGTTCGTGTTCATGTGACCAATGATCTTGCTCTTAAATACGTCAATTTGGTCTCTTTGGTTTTGCCATGCTCCGTTTTTGTATAGCGCTGCATGTTGGACGGATGCGTTCCACGCCAGAATCCATAATTCACGTTCGAGGTACTCGGTTTTCCTATCCATTTTATTCTCCGCCATAACGTAGAAATCAGCGGGAGCCCCTGGCGATCCGCTGGATTGATTGGTTAAGTGAATCTTTTTTGTTTTGGAGGTTAAAATGGCCACAATAGAAAAAATAGATATTGTCTGGCATCTTGATCGTCCAGCGTTAAGTTTGAGAGTTAAAAGACCCGATGCCCAGCCCCTAACGCTTATTTACGAGCTTTATGAACTTCCAGTAACCATAGAGGCAATGGTAGAAAGACTCAAGTGGTTAATCTCCCGGTTAGTGGAAGATTGTCGCTAAAGCGGTTTTGCGATATTTCCTTTTTGTTCTGGGACGGCATAAGTTATGGTCCAGTTTGCGGAGTTTCCAGTGACGAAATATTGGTTTAAGTTTAAATATTTTTCATCTTTTGGAGGAATTTCTGTGCGGCGTGTTTTTTCGAGGTCTCTTTTGTTTTGTTGCAATCTGGATTCTCCGGTTCCCGATATCTTTCTGGTTTCGAGATTTTCCATTTTGTTTTATCTCCTTTCTTTGCACTTAACGCCCCGCATAACCGGTTGGCAATGGAGCGCAGCGGAATTGACAGTCCGAGTTGATGCGGTTGTTAGCGATTTTATATTATTAATTCATTAATATAAGTCACAAAAACACTCTATTTGTTCTCAATAACCTGTTGTGAATACCTCATTACACGAGCTGAAAGTTTAAAAAGTTCATTTGCTGAGATTTTGTACTTTTCCGAGAGAGAAAATATCTCCTCTGCATCGTCTTCTCTTCCAGACCCTGGGTCAGGGTATCGCCCTGCCCATGTCACAAAATGAGTAAGGATTTTTAGTATTACTTTATCTTTGGTGTTGAGGTCTGGAATAAAATCGGATAGTTTCTCTAGTTGGTGGTGTCGATGTTTCATTTCTTCGGACACATAAACGTCTATACCTTTCTTTATTATCAACATTGCCTTAAGGCAGATTTCGAGGCTATATCCAACTAGCATGAGAGCAACAGCACAATACTGACAGTCGCACACTCCACTCACTGAAACTGGCAAGTGTTTCAAATCTGGCTGATTCTGAATAACAATTCGAGCAGCTTCTGCCATTGCATGTGCTTGTGTAAGCCATAGTACTGGAGACTTTAAATCGTCACTTGTCGGTGGCTTTGATATGTCTACCGGAAAACCTGCTATAGTCTGAGCCATCCCCCACTTATGCCATGCCAAAGCGCTGTATCCGAATGGGTCACTGCCAAAGGCATCTCTATTTGGAAGCAACTGTTTCTGTAATGAGTCCATTTTGTAGGTTCACCAACTTGAATGTTGATAATTGCACTTGTACGGAAGCCTTGATGACGTTATTTGGTTGCATCTCGCTAACGAAAAGCTAAGCCGGAGCAGCCCACGGGGCCGCTATTGGCTTTAGCTTGTTAGCGTTCCTTTATTTTATATTATCATAAATATCAGCAATATTGACGCTGATAGTAATCCCAATATCATCAGACGGTAAACCTATGTAATCTGGGTGCTCATGATTATAAAGTAACTCATGAACCAGATTCGGTTCTACGCCAAGGCCGAGGAGGTAACCTTTCCGATCTTGATTCCAATAATTCCAGTCAAAAGAGAAGTTAAAAATATCACCCTGATTCTCAAGAATAGGCTTGAGTTTGTCGAGCTCCTCGGGCGTGTAAAATTCGTCGGGTGGGCGATCATGTTTTATATTATTACAGCTTCGACAAAGTGCTACTAAATTTCCTGGTACCAAGTGACCACCTAGAATCATGGGAATATGGTGATCTATACACAATACAGGCGGCCCTTTTTGCTTATACGGTTGCCTTTCTTTGATGCCACATTTAAAACATTGATGGTTGAATAAAGCGTAAAATTTATTCTTATATATATCCTCTATGGCACGAAACCTAAAACGTTTGAAGAGCTCACGTTTTTCTTTTCCTCTTTGACCCTTATATATTTCTTGGCTGTTATTTTTCATTGTGCTAATGCGGCAGTTGAGCAGTGCCCGAAGGGCATCTGTCTCGAACTCCTGGTTCTCCCCGCAGCGGAGCGGAGGGGAAAATCAGGAGTTTGCTGCTCAACTGCCGCATTCCCCCCGGAGCGAAGCGGAGGGGGGAACAAGTTATTCTAAAGTTTCCGTATAACTCCACCCCCCACGGGAATCTTCAGGGATCTATGCAAGGACCATTTATCTGTTGTCTTTGCACTCGCGGACTATCGGTTTCCCCTATCCCTTTGTAAGTATTATAAAATAATACTACTCTCTTGACAATTTTTTCACAACCATTTATTTTTGTCTTTCCGTATATCATGTCAAAATAAAGATTATGAAGAAGATGGAGGATTCCCCATGCTTGCTATCCCTTCTGCTCTACAGACCAAATTTGAAGAACATTTACGAAACAAGACCATTCAAAACAGCTTGCACGGGGTGTACAAAAAATGGCTGCAATATTATCTGGACTTTTGCCGGAAATATCATTTTCCTCCTATACATAAAGAAAGCCTGCCCCGGTTTATCCTTAAATTACAGGAAAAGAAGCAAACAACGGCGCAACAAGAACAGGCATCAATAGCGATTACGCTGTATTACGAAATTCAAAATACAGCGATCCTCCCCGACAAAGTGACGCCACCCCAACCTGCCAGTCATCCGGCCAGCATCACTTTCAACGACAAGACACACCTTTCTCTCCGCGAGGCGCCTGCTGCAAAACCGCAAAACACGATTGAGTCCGCCCCTCCTTCTCAAATGGGACTGGGGTACGGGGCTTCTTGGAAAGCAGAATACTCCCGGCTGGCGGATGAAATCCATCTTCGGCATTATTCTTCTAAAACTCTACAGACATACCAGGGATGGGCGAAAAAGTTTCAAGCTTTTACGCACAGCAAGGCTCCCGAATTGCTCTCAACGGATGATGTAAAGGAATTTTTAACATTTTTGGCCGTGAAGGGAAAGGTGGCAGCAACCACACAAAATCAGGCGTTTAATGCGTTGCTATTTTTTTATCGTCATGTCTTGCGCAAAGAATTCGGAAAGGTCGACGGGGTTGTCCGGGCGAAGCGAAAACCTTATATCCCGGTCGTTTTATCCCGTGAAGAAATCAATGCCGTCTTGAAGCATCTGGCGCCGCCCTATGACCTTGTCGTGAAATTGCTTTATGGGTGCGGGCTTAGGCTTTTTGAATGCCTGCGCCTTCGCGTACAATGCATGAATTTTGATGCGGGTATCTTGACGATTCATGACGGCAAGGGACAAAAAGACCGGACGGTGCCGCTCCCCCAAACGATTCTTGCGGAACTCCGTGCGCATCTTGAGTCGTTGAAAGACCTTCATCAATGGGACATGAATCGGGGATATGCCGGCGTGTTTTTAGTAAACGCCTTGGAGAAAAAATATAAGAATGCGGCCAAGGAGTTTATCTGGCAGTGGTTTTTCCCGGCCAAACAATTGACCCATGTTCCGACGACGGGAGAATACCGGCGGTATTATCTGCATGAAACGCACGTACAAAAAGCGATTAAAGAGGCGGTTGGCAAGGCCAGAATTTGTAAGCGGGCATCTGCTCATACGTTTCGTCATAGTTTTGCCAGTCACTTGCTCCAGGCGAATTATGATATCCGAACGATTCAGGAGTTGCTAGGGCACAGTGACATCAGAACCACCATGATTTACACGCATACCGTGAAAAGTGTTACCATTAAAGAGGCTCAAAGCCCGCTTGATTTGTGATGTTTTCCTGATGTTTAAGTCGAGTTGACCAGTTTCTCCCAATACGTCAGGTTGAGGTTTGTTTTCTCCGTTTACCGCCTGGTTTCCCGGCGGTGCCACAATATTTCAACCGTGTATCCGTCGGCCCGGTTCTCAACCAACTAGATTTTCCAGACTTTGCCTTGCGCACTAAGGACTTGCTTTGGGATGAATTGAATGTATTAAAATAGAAGTTGAATGTCAAGACCAAACAGGGCATTGATGATTACCGATTCAAATCAAGCATGTTTCGCTAAACTGTCCAGTTGTGGACTTCAGGAAGAAGTCAACACCAGGCCAAGTGTTTGTAGGGTCAAATCCTGACTTCCGTATAGAATTATTTTCCCCCGTTAGAAAACCCCGCTTTTTAAATGGGGGATGGATGGTATATCAAAATTTTAATACATTTCAGAAAGGGCAGGGTTTTAAGCCCCGTCCTTTCTAACGGGGTTTACCAGAACCCTTGACCCCCTGCCCGCCGGCAGGCAGGCTCGAATCCTTTTACCCCGTTAGAAATAATGCCCCGCTGGAATTTCTAACGGGGTTTACTCTTTTTAAAATATTTGTATGAATATAGCTTTTAAGAAAGGAATAATCCCTCCCTGCCTCCCTTTACAAAAGGGAGGGGAATTTGGGTTTCCCCCTTTGGAAAAGTCGGTTCGACTCGCAACCGAGGGGGATAGTGGGGGATTTTAATTCCAATTTTGGAAATTATTTCATAAAGCTAAATTGTTACAATTATTTAAAGTCTTTTACTCTATGCCCTCTGCCCTTTGCGAAGTCAGGTTTTTTCGGCGATGAGGCTGGCCACTGCTTTCTTCCTTCCGCCTTCTTTAAAAATTCCCTCACGGTAGAATAGAATCCGGAATTCTTTAAAGAGCCGGAGAAGTTCGTTGGGTTTTAAAAAATATTTAGCTTGTTTCGGCCCACCTGTCCCGAGCGTTCTATGTTCAAGGAGGTAGGTTTCGAAAATCACTTTTCCTCCTTTTTTAAGGCCTTTTTTGATCCTCGGGATGAGGCGGCGTCTGAGGAAGTAGAAATTGGCGATGAGGTCGTATCGTTCTTTTTCAATCGGATATTGATCGAGGTCAACGAGGAAGGTGTTAATCTTGACTCCTTTTTCTCGGGCTAATTTTTTGACTTTCTTCAAACCCTTCTCAGAGATATCCACTGCATCCACTTCAAATCCATGTTGAGCAAGAAAGACTGCGTTTCTTCCTTCGCCCGTAGCCATATCGAGGGCTTTTCCTTTTGGAAGGAGACGGATATGTTTCTTTAGAAAAGGATTGGGTTCTTTTCCAAGGGCGAATTCTTTCCTCCCGAATCTCTTGTCCCACCGTTTCTGATCAGCTTTCATGGTAGTTCCATTATTTTAAAGCATTACTATTGGATTTTACAGCAGTTAAAAGGAAATTCAAATTTAAAAAAATTCCCCTTGACATCGAAAAAGGTTGGGGATATAAATAGTCTACAAATGTAGACCCATATAATGGGGAAATTGGAAGTGGGAAATAGGAAATGGGGAATAGGGAAATAGAAAATCGAAAATGGAAGATTGGAAATGGAAAAAGGGAAATGAAGAGAGAACTGACACCAATTCAACAGAGAGTATTTAATTTTCTAAAGGATTATCTTGGCGAAAAGGGGTTTCCGCCGACCCTTCGTGAGATTGCTTCTCACTTTGGGTTGAGAGGACCTAAGGCTCCTCAAAAAACCCTAAATATTCTGGAGAGAAAGGGTTATATCCGTAAAATCCCGGGAGGTTCGAGGGCGATTGAAATTTTAGGATCCAGGGTCGGCAGGCGCAGTGGCCTGCCCTACAAAATGGGGTTTGTAGAGTCGGCCACCGAGCCGACTTTTCCAATTCCTATTATTGGAAGAGTTCGAGCAGGTGAACCCATTCTCGCCGTCGAGAATATCGAGGGTTACATTAATCTCGATCGGAATCTTGCCTCTTCTGGAGATGTTTTCCTCCTTCGGGTCCATGGTGATAGCATGATCGATGCCCACATTCAGGATGGAGATTTTGCCCTGGTGAAGCCCCAGCCAAACGCAGAGAACGGTGAGATTGTCGTGGCCTTAATCGAAGATGAAGCCACGATCAAGAGGATTTTTAAGAAGAGGGATTTGATTCGGCTTGAACCCGCCAATCCAAAGATGGAACCCATTATCGTCAAGAAGGGGGAGAAAAATGTTACCATTGTTGGAAAGGTGGTCGGGATTTTTAGGAAAATTTAACATCAATTGCGGATTGCGGCCTCCGGCTCACAGAGCCTTCTGGCTCGGAGAGAATGCGGAATGAAAAAAGCCGGAAACAGTTTTGAATTCAAAAATCCGCAATCCCTGCCTGCCATAGCTGTGCGGCGGACAGGCGAAATCCGACATCCGAAATAAAATATGGACCGCATTATTCTTCACATCGACATGGATGCTTTTTTTATCTCGGTTGAGCAGAGGGATAACCCCTCGCTACTGGGAAAACCTGCAGCGGTTTGTGGCTCTCTTTCTCGAAGCGTGGTCACTTCAGCCACCTACGAGGCAAGGCCTTATGGGATTCGGGCAGGAATGTCGGTTCAGGAAGCCAAAAGACGTTGTCCCCAATTGATTCTTGTAGAAGGAAATCATTCGAAATATACAGAAACCGCGGCCCAAATTTTTTCTATTCTGAAAGAATATACGCCCTTGGTGGAGGTTGCCTCCATTGATGAGGCCTATCTCGATATCACTCAATCTCTCCTCCTCTTTAAATCTCCTCTCCACATCGCTCAAACGATTAAAGATCAAATCGGGAAAGATGAACAATTGACCTGCTCCATTGGAGTGGCTCCGAATAAACTTCTTGCGAAGTTGGGGAGTCGTCTAAAAAAGCCTGATGGGTTGGTAGTGATTCGAAAAGAGGATATTGAGGAGGTAATTAAGGATCTTCCAGTTTCCAAACTCAATGGAATTGGCCCAAAACTCGCAGAGGCGTTAAATTCCATAGGCATCTTTACCTGCGGTCAATTGGGAAAATTTCCGGGTTCTGTTTTATCAAAAAGGTTTGGTGTCATCGGTGAGAGGCTTCATGAGATGGGTTTGGGATTGGATGATAGTCCGGTCGTTCCATTTGATGAGGAAGAAGATGCCAAATCAATCAGCCACAGCGTCACCCTCGAAGAGGACACCTCTGACCCCAACATCCTGAAAAAAGTTTTGCTTCAACTTTCCGAAAGGGTCTCCAGAAGGATGAGGAAGGAAGGATTTTACGGAAAGAGGATTGCTATTACCGTCCGTTACTCGGATTTTTTTACATTCTCAAAACAGAAGACCCTCTCCAAATGGATGAACAGCGGCAATGAAATATTTCGGCACGCCTTCGAGATCTTTGAATCGATTCCCCATCCCAAACCGATTCGACTCTTGGGGGTTGGGGTCTCCTTATTGAAAAAAGAATGGTGCCAGTTGGATCTTTTTGAGGAGAGGGGAAAAAAGGATAGCCTGCTCAAAGCGATGGACCGGGTGAACGAGCGATTCGGGGATTGGACTTTGACCTGGGCAGCCCTTTATTAAATTTGGAATGCGGAATGCAGAATTGGAGGATGTAGCGTCGGCATTTACTGCCGACGGATGAGTTATTCACGGATTTATCTTTCCGTTGATTTTTAACACCATTTCATATAGACTGAACCCAAGATAGAATCGTAGGGATATATAATCTAAGCAGCTCGTCTATATTGCTAAATTAGGGGTATATCCGAACCCATTCGGATATGAACGAATTAGGCAAAACGGTGACTTTGAGGGGGAAAAGAGCATTAAATCCATTACCAATTTCTTGACGGGTGTCATCCGCTCATATTATCATCAACCGATACTTTGTAGATGAATTTATGAAACTAACATCAACACATCTGCAAGATAACACCCTTTTTCCTCTTGAGAAAAAAATAATTGAACCTATCGATATCAATCTTGAGAATCAAACACATAATACTACTAAACAGCAGGCTGTTCTAGCCGAAATAGATGCCTTTGATAGCAGATTAACACAGCATTTTCACAACAAAATCAAGCTCCAACCAGCATTGACACGTCAACTTGTTAGCTTCCAAGCCAATAAACTTAGGGCAACCTACCGCTGGTATAAATACAAAGAGGCTTTTTCCGCATCTCTCATCGAAATTTTGTTGTCCAAATATAGAATTACATCTGGCAAGGTACTTGATCCATTTGCAGGGAGTGGCACGGCCTTGTTTGCAGCAAGCGATACCGGAATTGACGCTGATGGGATTGAATTGCTTCCTGTAGGGCAACAGATTATTCTTGCAAGAAAATGTTTGGAGAGAGAATTTACTACAGATGATTTCACAACCCTTAAACGTTGGGGGGCAGAACGTTCCTGGTGTCAATCAAAAATAAAAATACCTCTTTCTAGGTTGCACATCACTGATGGAGCCTATTCAAAGCAAACGCTTCAATTAATCGAACAGTATATGGGGGCCTGGCAGGGTGAAAACAAGAGAATTCAGTCTGTATTACGATTTGCCTTGCTATGTGTACTGGAGTCAATTAGCTTTACCCGCAAGGATGGGCAGTATCTCCGATGGGATTGTCGTTCAGGCCGCCGGCAGGGGACAAGGCCTTTCAACAAAGGGGAGATACTCAATTTCAACAAGGCAATATGTGCCAAAATTAATGAGATTTGTCATGATTTAGATGCAGGTAAGGAACCCAGTGAGCTTTTCTCCTCAAAAGTTCTGCAAGGTGATATTCGTCTTTTTTGTGGTTCCTGCCTCGATATAATGCCTACACTGCCTGAAAATTTATACGACGCAGTGGTAACATCCCCTCCTTATTGTAACCGCTATGACTATACAAGGACATATGCATTAGAGTTAGCCTTACTCGGGATAGGAGAAGATGAACTTAGCAGGCTTAGACAAGAAATGTTAAGCTGTACAGTCGAAAATAGGGCTAAGGATTTATTGAAGATCAATCCGGAATGGACAAAGGCTATGACAGCTGCAGACAGTCAGGAGTTGTTACAGGCTATCTTGGGTTATCTTGAGGACGAAAAAGCAGAAGGCCGTTTAAACAATAACGGGATTCCCAGAATGATACGTGGCTATTTCTATGAAATGGCCTGCATTATTTTTGAGTGTGCTCGTGTTATGAAACCAAATGCCCCCTTATTTATGGTAAATGATAACGTGCGCTATGCAGGCGCAAGTATTTCAGTTGATATGATCCTTTCTAATATCGCAGAAAAATTGGGATTCTATGTAGAAAATATTCTTGTTTTACCAAACGGTAAAGGCAATAGCAGCCAGCAAATGGGGAGACATGGCCGTGATCCATTAAGAAAGTGTGTTTATGTATGGAGAAAAAATAGTGGCTAAAAACAAACCCCACCGCAAGCATCTGTCCAGCGGCGACGACCTCATAACTACTTATGAAGAAATTAGAGCCGGTTTTGTCGCGTTAGCCTTAGAAAAAAACCGTAGAGCTACTCCTTTTGTCGAGCAAGCCCGCTCTTTAAAAGCAGCTGCATCTCAAGTCAAAACTCCTGCGGATTTACTTAATATTGAGAGCATACAACCTGCCCTCTTGACAGCTTCAGGCGTGTCAGACAAAGCAATGAATTATCTTTTGCCTCAAGACAGGATAGAAGCGATTCAAGGATTGATAGCAAAATACCTTGAACCCGCTGGGCCTGCCTTTGTTGAAGAATTAGTTTTTAGATTTCTGTTAACGAGGGGAGACACACTTGGAGGTTCAATGCGAAATATAGGCGGGGTCATGGGAGAGCGTAAGCTGACTCGCGCGACTCTTGCGAATCTTGCACTTGCGGGAATTCCTTATCAATGGCTTCACTCTGACAGTAAAGAGTGGATAATCGGGAAGAATGATGATGCTGATATAGAATTATACCTTATTGCGCTTAGTTGGTCATACAAAGGTCGGGGTCGTACCATGATTTATAACCGCAGAGTACCTTTTATAGGCAAAAACATTGATTTATGCCTTCTTAATTGTACTCCTCAAAATCTGAATGAGGCCTTTACCAGGCCATCTCGCTACATTGCTCTTGGAGAACTCAAAGGTGGTATTGATCCGGCTGGAGCAGATGAACACTGGAAAACTGCAAGAACATCCTTAGCCCGTATACGAAAAGCGTTCTCTGATAAGAAGTTATCACCCTACATATTTTTTGTTGGTGCGGCAATTGAAAACAGCATAGCAGAAGAAATCTGGCACCAGTTAGAAGACAGGACGTTAAGCAATGCTGCCAATTTAACCAATGCAGATCAAGTTGCATCTTTGTGTGGATGGTTATGTAGTTTATAAAGATAAAAAAGGTTGCCCTTACTTCTTTAATAATTCCAACAATTTTTCGACTTGATATTCGGATTTCTCTTCGGCCTTTTGCCATGTTTGAATCATTGAGTAACATCCTTGTAATTCTTCCACGACAGCATTGACAGGACGGAGAGGATCAGAGCCGATGGTCAAGGCCGCCACCATCATCAGCCACCACAGCATCTCCTCAAAGGCTTCTTTGTTGAACCACCCAATATCATTGTACTGGTTCACCCGTAAGAATTGTTGGACCTCACCATCCCTCAACAATGATTCTAAAATCGCATAAGCTTGCTTTTGATCAGATGACTTCTTCTCAAACCATCTTTGATGACCCGTGAGCAATTTGATGACTGTCAATGAACTCCAGGCAGCGGTTTCTTCAAGCTCCAAATCCCTCAGCACACTCAAGATGGTTTTGCCAATTCTCCATTCATCCATCCACGTACGACTCTGTCCTCCAAAGTCCCCTTGATTGACCGCCTTACCAAGAGCATGGACAAATAACCAACTGAAAAGGGTAGCCCAGGTGTCTATTGAATCGGTCAGTTTCTTGTGCAGGTATTCTGCCGCTGCCTTGACTCCCTTGGGTTGGAGCCGTGGGTAGCGGCTGGTAATGATGGGTAAGTATAGGATGGCTTCCAGTTTCCGCCTTAGCTCTCGGGCAATCGTCACCTCATCTTCTCTCCCCCCGCTGACCTGTTTAACTTCCCGGAGGAGGTCGATCATTTTCTTTTCGATCTCTTCCAAGAGTTTCTGATCGAGTTGGCCATGTGGCTGGGTGATGCGTGCGTCCATCAAACAACGGAACATGTTTGCATTGACCAGCTCCTTAAAAGCACCCTGCAAAGGTTGCAACAGCATTTCTTTCAATGCCTCTTCAATACTGGGTACGCCACGACCATTTAAATAATTGGCTATCTGGGCGTAATGATGCCACTGGTTATCCCGAATTTCTCTAAAATCGATGAATACATGATACTTGTAAGCACCCAGTTCCACATACAACCCTTTCTCGCACAACCCCCTGCTGTTACGAATGTACTCCAGGCCGGTCACGTTATCCCTGAAAATAGAGAAATAGGCTTGATCATCGTGCAATCCAAGACCTTCTCCTAAGTCTTTATGGACCAGTGTGCGTTCATCCCCTTCGCCAGTCTTGATCGAATAGGCGACAGAGGATCTTACCCATCCCTGGACGGAATCATATTTGTTATGATAGATAACCAGGGCTCGCTCATCACCCATGCGATTGGAGTAGGCGAATACATTCTCATTGACATAACCCTCTGGAGTGAAAAAATCGTAGAGCAAGAAATGTTTTACATCAGCAAAAAGATGGCGACGCTTCATCAGTGGGAAGGTCTCTCTTTCATGGCGCTGGATCAATTCCCGGTCCGGTTGTTCGTCCCATTTGGCATACCGGTATTCCATCCCATATTTTTCGTTGAACCCTTCGATCTGGCCGTGAGCAAACATGGGGAGCCCGGGCATGGTCCCCATCATCGTGCACACTCCAAAATACTTATCTCCCTTGCCGAATTGAGTCACAGCCGTCTCCTCATCCGGGTTGCTCATAAAATTGACAAATCGTTTGAGGACCTCAGGATTGAATTCGAGAGTATTCTTCATGACGGAACGGTATTTAGCGTTTTCTTCATCTTTCAGCATATTCATGAAGGCGCTGTTGTAAACACGATGCATCCCCAACGTTCGAACAAAGTACCCTTCCAGCAACCAAAAGGCCTCAGCCAGTAATAATGTCTCAGGGGCTTCTTGAGCCACACGATCCACCACCTGGCGCCAGAATTCTTCGGGTATGAGATGATTGAATTGTTCTCTGAGCATGCCATGTTCCGCTCGCGAAGGAATGGCTCCCCCCGTGCCTGGCTCCGGGAACCACAAGCGTTGATAATGCCGCTTTGCCAAGGTCATGGCCGCATCGAAACGGATGACAGGAAATTTTCGAGCGACGTTAAGGATTGTTTGAATAACCGCCTCTCTCACTTCAGGGTTGAGGTAGTTCAACTGGGCCGTATCATTCCAGGGCATTCGGGTCCCGTCATTGCCATGATAGATGAACCTTTCGTGGCCGCTTCTCCGATCCACCCTTTTGAAGACCACTGCTGCATCACTCCGATCGAAATAATGATCTTCAAGATAGATCCCTACCTCTCCATGCCACGAGAGGTCTGGTCCACTGAAACGATAAGAAGGGAAAGGACTGTAATCCAGGGAAATGAACCACTCCGGGTGTTCGATGACCCACCTGGAGTCAATTCCCACATGGTTGGGCACCATATCGCTGGCCATGCGGATGCCTCGCCTCCAAGCCCGGTCTTTTAAATTCTGAAAGGCTTCTTCACCTCCGAGATCACTTGCGATCTGGTAGTCGAAAAGGGAATAAGCTGAAGCTACCGCATCGGGATCGCCCAACAGCTCTTTGATCCTTTTTGAGGCAAGGCTTCTCTCCCACACACCGATGAGCCACAAGCCGGTGAACCCCCAACAGGCTAAGAGATCAAGTTCCTCATCAGGAATTTGATCGAGCCGGTAGATGGAACGCCGATATTTCCTGGAGAGTTGATGGAGCCACACATAAACATTTTTAGCCATGAGGACCAGCTTGGGCATCCATTCGAGATCATGGCTAAAGCGTTCCGGTTCTTCCTCCATCCCGAGAAATTCATAGACCTCCGCAGGAGCACGACCCCAAAATGCCATTCTCCTTAATTCCGCAATTTCTTCCTCTTTAATGAGGTCGAGGCTACTGAGAAGTCGTAGGAAATAGGGACCCAGTAAGTAACCCCATTTTTCTCGGATGTATTCCAGCTGCCCTGAGAGCGAATGGGGAACAGCCAGGGCGGGGCTACGAAGCATATCCACCAGATTCTGGTGATCAGGGCCAAAAAGGGGCTGGTTGTCAAAGAATGGATGTAGAGCTTCAATGATTGGCAAGTAAGACGACTCTTTTTCGAGTGCGGAGTCATCGAACAACTCAATAAAGGGAGAAAAAGCGAGGTTCATATTGGCCAGCCAGAGCATGAGCATCTCTTCCAATACAATCAAGCGATGGGGGACACCCGCTGTTTCTCCCTCTAAGTAGGTATCGAGCTCCACTTCGCGCCGATAGACAGCTATGGCTGGAAATTCGTCCGCAAATTTCTGGAGGGTTTCATCCACTTTTTGTTTACCCAGCTTTTCATAGAGCCAATCCAGTGCTTGTTGCATCACTTGGGAATTTTTTTCGCCGCGATACAGGCCGACGAGGTAATGGAAGATTTCGTCAATCAACCCCATGGCATTGATCTGGCCAGCTTTGACAGCTTGCTCGGGGAAACTGATCAGATCCCTTTTTTCATTCATTCTCTGGGCAAATAATCTTGCGGTATGAAAATTGGGGGAAATGACATTTCCGGTAAGGGAAAATAGGGATTGATCAAATTGGTAGAGGTCCCGTGCCTTCCGGGAGATGTGAAATTCCATCACCACGCTGTTCTTTTTGTATAGCATATTATCAAATATAGGCCATTCCCTCGATGGACTCAAGAGAAATTATGGGTCTTCTCTTTGGGTGAATGATAAGGAAGATCATAAAAATGATATCTTGTGGAGCAAGAAGAAAAGGATTATAATTTTTTCAATCAACAAACAGGAACTAATTTAAGAAAGGAGAAGGAGGAAGAATTATGCCACTAATTAGAAAACGACGTATCTGGTGGGAGTCTGTTTCTGAAGCGACAGGCTATGTGATCTATGTCAGCCAAGACAGAAACATCTTTGACCCTCCTAACTTTTCCTGGGAGGCCACCCCTGGAATCCTTTCCAAAGTGATCAATGGAAAGACCGAGTTGATCATCCCTGATGAGTGGCCTGAGTTTCCCAAGGAACCAGCAACTTACCATATCGGGATTACAGCTCGAGACGACGTGGGGAACCAAAGCGACCCTTTTTTATCTCAGGGGGTATTCAAATTCATTCCCCCACTCCCCCCATCGAATGGCGGGATCGAGAATCTCTAATTGAACGGCCTTTTATCATTGAATTGCTGCGTTATACGAAAAGTACTCTTGATTCTATCAGAAACTTGACAGAACTTGCCCGGGTGAAATTGAGCGACAGAGAATTCGGTGAGTTATTTTACCGATCTGTCACGAAGGATATTGGGAAAGCCGATCTTCTGCTGGAAGGTTTTCTCAAATATCTCGTGGTCAACACTCCTCTCAAAAAAAAGGATACCATTCACAGAATGATCGAAGAGGCATTAGAAAAGTACCAAGTTCAATTGGAATCAAAAAGAATCAAATTATCTAAAAATTTTGAAAAGGATCTTCCTGAAACGATCGTTCCCGATGAACCGTTGAGATATATCTTAAATTCCATTCTTCAATATGGAGTGAAATCGGTAACTCCCAATGGGGACATGGAATTTTTAACCAAGTCCTTCATCCTTCAGGGGGAGATGGGTGCGGGGCAACCCGTGTTAAAAAAGGATATGCGGACCATCGAGATTAAAGTGTTTTTTACAGGTTACAAGAAACCGAGTGAACCCTTTGAGGAAAGTCGCATTTTTCATGAAGAGGAACAATTAAATCTAATATTACGGTTGGTTAAGGAGGTTGTTCGGAAGCATCGAGGGATCATGGAATTTGAAACAGATAAAAAGAAAGAAAAGGCACTTATTTGCATAAGATTTCCCGCTGAGAGAAGAGAAGTCGTCTATTATCAACCCAGAGAGGAATAAAACCCAAAGAATCCTAGGGCGTCATATGGTTCAAACTCATCTATTCACTTAAAATCTGCCTCGAAATAGTGGACATTTCAGAATAAATTTTATATGTTATCCATCATTCATGAAGCAGCACTGTCCCATAGCATGGTGGGTTCTAATAAAGTCATTTAAGGGTGGTTAGGAGTTTAACCACCGATTGGCTAATTCGATCAATTTTATGAATCGAAATAACCCTCATTTTCAGATTTCTATGCTGACTCGTTTAAGGTTGAGAAAGAAAAAGAAAAGAGCCAACGTAACATGTCCGATGTGCCATGGAAATAACATTGAACTAATCCACGAAAGCAGTGAAGAAGGGTATTGGAAAAAGGAAGAATATTTCTGTTACGATTGTGAATGTGAATGGGACTGGACATTTCAGCGTCCATTTTTGCGTCCCCGTCTAAAGATTAGGTCACCGAAATGGGTGAGGATAGAGTAATTTTCCGATAGAAGTAAATCGTCTCGCACAATTCTTATTGACTTTTTCGTTCCATATTAGTGTCTCCTTCGGGGATGGTGGAAACCCCTCGCCTTCAGGCGAAGCGAAGTTTTGCGAAATGGTTGACATGATTTCGCTTATAAAATCTGAAATCGTATCTGTATGGCGTCCATGAGCATTTTTTGGTTTTGCGGAACTCGCAGCAACATCGAGATCTCCCGTTTCCACCGGTCCAATGTCGACTTCAAGTCGACCAGTTTTTGGAACCCCTCGCCTTCAAGGCGAGGGAGGATTCAGTAGGCTTCTATCAAAACATAAGGTTTGAAAATATTCCAACCCATCGAAACCTTTTAGAGCGGTTTATGAAACCGGAGTTTCAGAAGGTGCCCTTATAAAAGCCCCCAAGGGAATCACTCTATCCCTTTGGAGGCTTTCTTGGTTTTTCCTTCCGTAAATCAAAACGCATTAGGATTCGACTAAAAAACTTAGCTCCTTTAATCAGAATCAGGACCGTTCGGAGTGTATGAGGAGGAGGGGGACCATGATTTTAGACAAGAGATTGAGGATTGGAGTGGCCATCATTTTAGGATTGGTCATATTCATTCCGGTTGCGGAAGCAGAAGAAACTTTTCATATAATGGGATGCAGTTCCGGAATGTTCACCACATTGTCGGAGAGCAAAGCATTGACGGTCCACAACATTGTGGGGAAAGGGATCGCCTGGGGCATTACCGGGAACAAGGCATTCGATAACATGACGTGGCAATTCGTGGCTGTCCTACGGACTATGGATGGTAATACCATAGGAATGGGTTATTATAAATTTACAACTCCTGATGGAGACAATTTTGTCTTGGAAGGCACGGGTGATACGGTCTTGGAGGGGGGTACCTGGAAGTTCCTCCACGGCACGGGTAAATGGAAGGGTGCCACTGGGCATGCGACAGGTAAGTTTATCGTGCGGGGGAAACCGGTAACGTTAGAATCAGAGCAATACTGGTGCCGGGTCATTGGAACGATTCAATTGCCGAAATGACAATCATTGGGCCAATCAACAACAAGGTTGGACTCTGATAAGGCATCTTTAAACTCTCCATTTATCTCAGTCCGAATTCAGACAATTTAACAAATCTAAATCCTCGCTTTTTTAATTCGGGGATGGCTTCTATTACACCCTCTGCGGTTTCGCTTTCAGGATGATTCATATGCATGAGGATAATGGACGAGGGAGGAGCATTCCATAACGCCTCCTTGACCTGCTTCTTTGAGTAAGTTGCCCCTGCATCCCCCCGAACACTAAAATTCACCACTTCAACCCCTAAGGCATTGGCGATCTCCACACAGATTTCATCGGAGTAGGCTGTGCCAGGCCGATAATATTTTGGTTTGCGATCGGTGAGGTTCAGAATTTTTAAGGCATTCAATTCTATCTCATCATAAATTTCTCCCACACTTTTCGTCCCCTTTATTCCGTAAACCGATCGGCCAATGGTTGAGCATGGCTTATGGTTCAAACCATGGTTTTCAATTTCTAACAGAGGATTTCCTGACAATTTCTTAAAGATTTCTGGATTTGCATCCACCCATCTGCCACTGATAAATAAGGTGGCTGGTATTTTTTCGGCTTCCAGGTACTGGATCAACTTGGCGTCATAGCTTAAACTCCTCGGGCCAGCACAGGCGTCAAAGGTCAATGCCAAAACTTTCTGGTCTGTGTTTAATCTGGTTTTTATTCCCCCCACTATTTCTCCCCATTCTTGGGGGACCCGACCAGTAAATGCTGAGATGATTCCTTCCTTCGTTTGAATTTCTTGAGACTGTCCTGAATCAATGCTCCAGGAGAAAAAGAGAAGGGCAAGGATTAGAAACTTCGAAATCATTTTGTATCCATATCTATTCATGTTTCTTTTTTAACCTAAAGCAGCCCTGCTATTCAATTCCCCTCACCTTCATCGTTTGACTGAGCTCACGACGAAGTCCTCTCTCCCAAAGGGGGAGAAGATAAGTGGGGAGGTTGCAACATCAGGGTTGACAACCTCCTCCCATTCGTTCTATTTTAAGTTTATATTACATTGTGCTCTAAACTGGTTAAAAAGCAGGATGACAAGAAGTTAAAATGAGCATAGAGAAAGCGCGAAAGCAAAAAATTTTACGAGAGGTAAGGGAACCGTCAGTAGAATACACCAGGAATATAGCGATCGCTAGTTTCTTCGGCGAGCAAATGCTTAAGGGATCGTATTCTCAATTGGATTCTACTAAATTAAATCCAGAGGTTCCCGTTCTCTTCTACTCTCATCCTAATGGAGAAATCTGGGTTGGAGATGCAATTGCTTGGCTCCGTTC